>JAEEGG010000334.1_pt1 | contig 182583 bp, 118 predicted proteins | sample 9134161 | NCBI WGS metagenome assembly JAEEGG01 (sample SAMN16246543, study PRJNA631951) | gut metagenome | biome: gut microbiome; feature: rumen; material: CR-attached | host: Bos | place: Iran: Karaj | collected 2018-10 | reverse complement strand
TACGCACCCGTGCGCCGGTCGTCGCCAGTGTATTGCTACACCGCGTTACCCCTCGACTTGCATGTGTTAAGCCTGCCGCTAGCGTTCATCCTGAGCCAGGATCAAACTCTTCATTGTAAGAATTGTTTCGTTACCTTTTGACTCGTCTTCGTGTCGCACACATATCTATATATGCATGCCGACACACGCTATCTCTTTCTTCTCATCCGTTTCAAATAACACTCGCTTTTTTTCAACCGCCGTTTTTTCGGCGAAAGCGGATGCAAAGATACAACCTTTTTCCAATACGCCAAAATATTTTTTCAGAGAAATGCGTTTCGGCGTGCCGATATTGCTGTCTTACAGCGTCGTGCATCGGCAAAAAATTTTCGTCGCGTCCGGTTTCCGGTCCCGCAAAACGGTGCTTCACGGGGCAAAAAAGGAGGAAAATCCATTCCTGGCGGCCGAAATCGGCCATCAGAAGGGCAAAAGCGCGATATATCACTATAGCTCAATTGGTTATCTGCATACTTTGGCACCTCGCGGCGCGAGTTATCAACAATCAATCCCCCAGGGAGCCTCGACGGTGCCTCTTCGGCATTTCACGATAGTTCTTCAGTAGTATTTCAGTGGACCACTGAAGAACTACTGAAGAACTGCCGTAGAGGCGTCGAAGGAACAGAGACGCAACTACGCGCTTGTGCCGTACCGGCTCCGTAGAGGGGCCGACGGGGACGATATGGGGTGTTGTAGCCGTTTAGGACGGGTTTAGGTGGGGGTTAGATGGGGGTTAGGACGGGTTTAGTAGGGGGTTTAGATGGGGTGTGAACAAGTAGGGGAAGAGGAGGCGTTTTTTGTGGGGTTGGAAAGTTTTTTTGTTTTGTTTTTAAAATATTTCGTATATTTGCACAATGCCTATTTATGGGCAGGCCACAATATATAACTGATTTATAACTATTAAGACGAAAATATCATAGATTATGAAACATAACATTGCTAAATTACCGCTTTTCCTCGCCGTTTTAGGGGCGATGGTGGCTGCATCGTGCTCTTCGTCGGAGGAGATTGCCTATATCCATGATGCGGCGCGCGACTCGGCCTCGACGATTACCGGCAAGTTCTCAAAGGGCATCCAGGCCAACGACCTGCTGAGCATCTATGTTGAGAGTGAGACGCCTGCGGCGACTATTCCTTTCAACCAGGAGACGAACAAGATTGCTATGGCCGACGGTGTTGTGATGAACCCGGGTTCGTCGGCTGTGAACGGTTACCTGGTGAACAACGAGGGCGACATTATCTTCCCGGTGCTGGGCAGGGTGCATGTGCTGGGCATGACGCACGACGAGCTGGCCAGCGAGCTGCAGAGGCGCCTGGTGAGCGAGGGACATATCCTTGACGCGCAGGTGACTGTTAAGCTGATGAACTTCAAGGTGTGCGTGCTTGGCGATGTGGCAAGGCCGGGCATGATTGTGGCCAACGGCGAGCGCCTGACTATCTTCGAGGCGTTGAGTATGGTGGGCGACCTGACCATCTACGGCCAGCGCTACAATGTGACTGTGATACGCGAGGAGAACGGTGTGCGCACGGTGGGCGAGCTTGACTTGAGTTCGAAGGATGTGTTCGAGTCGCCGTACTACTATCTGCACCAGAACGATGTGGTGTATGTGGAGCCTAACATGAAGAAGAAGAAGAGTGCCGAGCGCGACCCGATGGTTATGACCTACATCTCGACAGGCCTGAGCGTGCTGTCGGTGCTGAGCTCGATGTTCTACTACTGGGTGCTGTCGCAGTACTACATGAAGAAATAACAGGAACAAGAAAACGAACTAACAGAAATACAGACAATGGAGAATAACAAACAAATCCAGGGCAACGCTGAAGGCGGCAACGAGCAGAACTCGATAAACCTGCGCGACATAGTGTTCCTTGTGCTGAACAATTGGTATTGGTTTGTGATTTCGGTGGTGGTGTGCCTGGGTGTGGCAGCCTTGGTGTACAAGACCCAACCCAAGACCTTCACGGCGTCGGGCACCATCCTTGTGCGCGACAATGGCAACAAGGTGAGCTACACTTCGCGCAACATGGACCAGATTATGAACAGCATGGGTTGGGACAATTCCAACCTGTCGTTGGAGAACGAGATATACATGCTTCGTTCGTCGTCGCTGATGGCCCAGGTGGTGCAGCGTCTGAATATGCACTATTACTGCAACCGTAAAGACATGTTCCGCAAGGTGACCTACTACCAGGATGCCCCTGTGGAGCTGACGGTGCATGATTTGAGGGAGGACCGTCTGCCGCAGCTTGACCTGAGGGTGACGCTGAAGGCCAACAACAAGTATGCCTACGAGATCAGGGGCGACCGCTACAGCAAAACCGCCAAGATGCTGAAAGGCGAGGCTTACTATAGCCAGCCCATCAACATCGACGACACGGTGTCGTTCAAGATTGAGAAGACGCGGTTCTACAAAGACGACATGGAGGGCATGCGCCTGTATGTCGGTGTGAGCGAGCCGCTGACGATGGCGCGCGGCATGATAAACGACCTGACGGTGAGCCGCGTGGATAAGTTCGCCTCGATACTCTCCATCTCGTACAAGGACCCGAACCAGAAACGCTCGGGCGACATTGTGGATACGCTGATTGCGGTGTACAACGACGACGCTGTGGAGGACAAGAACAAGGTGGCCCAGAAGACCAATAGCTTCATCAGCGATCGTATCGCTCTGATTAGCGGCGAGCTTGACATTGTGGACGCACAGGTTGAGCAGATCAAGCGCAGTTCCGGCATGCCGGAACTGCAGGGTGCCGCCAGCACGCTGTTGCAGACAGGCACGCGCTACAACGAAGAGGTGAACCGCCTGGAGACTGAGCTGACGCTGATACGCTATATAAAGAATGTGCTGTCGGACCCCACCAACAAGGAGGACATTCTGCCCGCCAACGTCGGCATACAGGATGCCGGCATACAGAGCATGATTGCATCCTACAACCGCCTGGTGACCGAATACCAGCGCACTAAGACCACCGGCGGTGCCAACAACCCACAGGTGCGTAACCTTGTGTCGCAGATGGATGCCCAGTGGGGAGCCATCAATTCGGCCGTGAACAACCTGCTCAACGCCACATCGGTGCGCCTGCAGGATGCCCGCAACCAGGAAGCCAAGGCCCGCGGCCAGATAGCGGCAATGCCTGGACAGACGAAGGCTGTGACCGAGGTGACCCGTCAGCAGAAGATCAAGGAGGAGCTGTACCTCTACCTGTTGAGCAAACGCGAGGAGACGGCCATGAACTTGGCCGTGACCATTTCCAACGCCAAGGTTGTGGAGCCCTCGAAGTCGACCCTGACGGCACCGAGACTGATGATGTTCGCATTGGTGGCCATAGTGCTCGGATTGGCATTGCCGGCGCTGATAATGTTCGGCATCAGCTTCTTCGACACCAAGCTGCGCTCCAAGAGCGACATCGAACGAATGACCAATCTGCCGATACTGGGCGAGATACCTCAGAAGCCGGCCGCCCGCGCCAACGACGAGATCATAGTGACTGCCAACGGTACCGACGTGGTGACCGAGGCCTTCCGTCTGCTGCACTCCAACATACCGTTCTTCATGAAAGACGGCCAGAAGGTGATACAGACGGTGTCGACAACGCCTGGCGAAGGCAAGTCGTACACGGCTCTAAACCTTGCCCTGTCGCTGGCATACGTGGGCAAACGCACCATACTGGTCGATTTCGACCTGCGTAAACGCTCGCTGTCGAAGACCATCGACCGCCACAACCGCATGGGCTTGATACACTACCTGCTCGACCAGGACGACAACTTCGAGAAGTACATCATGCACAGCGAGACGAGCGACCACCTCGACTATATCGTCTGCGAAAAGACGCCGCCTAACGCAACCCAGCTGCTGATGGGCGAGAAACTCGACCGCCTGGTCAACTACCTGCGCGAGCACTACGACTACATCATATTTGACTCGACGCCCGCACAGATTGTGGCCGACGCTGCAATCATCAACCGTGTGGCCGACCTGACGACCTACATCATGCGTGTGGGCCACCTGAACAAGAACTCGCTGCCGTTCATCCAGGAGATGTCCGACAAGGGACGCTTCAAGAACATGGCTGTCATCATGACCGACGTGCCGCTGATACACAAGCGCTACGGTGGCTACGGCTATGGTTATGGCTACGGTTACGGCTATGGTTACGGCTACGGTTACGGATATGGTTATGGCTACGGTTACGGATATGGCTACGGCGAGGAGAGCGACGCATCTAACGAATAAAGACAGAAACCAAAGATGAAAGGAATAGTACTGGCGGGAGGCTCCGGCACCCGCCTTTACCCTATAACCAAGGGGGTCAGCAAGCAACTGCTGCCCATCTACGACAAGCCGATGGTGTACTACCCCATCTCGGTGTTGATGCTTGCCAGCATACGCGACATACTGATTATATCAACGCCCTACGACCTGCCGGGCTTCAAGCGGCTGCTTGGCGACGGCAGCGATTTTGGGGTGCGATTCAGCTATGCCGAGCAGCCGTCGCCTGACGGATTGGCGCAGGCCTTCATCATCGGAGAGGAGTTCATCGGCGACGACGACGTATGCCTTGTGCTGGGCGACAACATCTTTCACGGCAACGGACTGAGCAAGATGCTGCGTCAGGCGGTGAAGAATGCCGAAGAAGACAAGAAAGCCACCGTGTTCGGCTACTGGGTGGCCGACCCCGAGCGCTACGGTGTGGCGGAGTTTGACGCCAACGGACGCGTGCTGAGCATCGAGGAAAAGCCCAAAGAGCCGAAATCGAACTACGCTGTGGTAGGACTCTATTTCTACCCGAACAAGGTGGTGAAAGTAGCCAGAACAATAAAACCCAGCGCCAGAGGGGAGTTGGAAATCACTTCGGTGAACCAAGCATTCCTAGCTGACAACGAACTGAACGTACAGCTGATGGGGCGTGGCTTTGCATGGCTTGACACCGGGACGCATGATTCGTTGGCCGAAGCCTCCACCTTCATCGAGGTTATAGAGAAACGACAGGGTCTGAAGATTGCCTGCTTAGAGAGCATCGGCTACGAAATGGGCTGGCTCACGGACGACGACATACGACGCGTGGCGCAACCCATGGCCAAGAACCAGTACGGCCAATATCTGTTGAATATGATTAGCGGCAGGAACTGAGTGTAATTAAAAGATGGATATTATAAAAACAGACATAGAAGGGGTACTTATCATCGAACCGAGAGTGTTCGGAGATGCTCGTGGATATTTCTTCGAGAGCTACAACAAAAAGGAGTTTAAGGAACAGACTGGCGTCGATGTGCAGTTTGTGCAAGACAACGAGTCATGCTCAAGCAGGGGCGTGGTGCGAGGACTACACTTCCAACTGCCTCCGTACTCGCAGTCGAAGCTGGTGCGCGTAGTGGAAGGAACGGTGCTTGACGTGGCTGTGGACATTCGCAGATGGAGCCCTAGCTACGGCAAGCACGTGGCTGTAGAGCTTTCGGCCGACAACAAGCGCCAATTCTTTATCCCCAAAGGCTTCGCCCACGGCTTTGCCGTGCTGAGCGAGCGCGCGGTGTTCCAGTACAAGTGTGACGAATACTACCACCCCGAGGCCGAAGGGGCCATTGCATGGGACGACCCGACGCTGGCCATAGATTGGAAGATTGACAAAAGTCAGGTACTACTGTCAGAGAAAGACCGTCACCACCCGATGTTCAATGACTTCAAAACACCATTCACCGAGGCATGAACATACTTGTCACAGGAGCCAACGGGCAATTAGGGAGACACATGAGGTTGCTGGCACCACAGTCGGCGCACAGGTGGCTGTTCACCGATGTGGAAGAGCTGGACATCACCTCGCGTGAGACCGTGATGGATTTTGTGAAAGATAACGGCATCAACATAATTGTAAACTGCGCGGCATACACCAACGTGGACAAGGCAGAGAGCGACGAAGCCACAGCCATGCGGATAAACGGCGAGGCGGTAGGCTATATGGCAGAAGCCATGAATGCCGTTGGAGGCACGCTGATACACTTCTCGACTGACTACGTCTTTGGCGGCACCATGTACAACACTCCTTGCAGCGAGGACATGAAGGCCAACCCCACAGGGGCCTACGGGCGCACCAAACTGGCTGGAGAGAAAGCCGCAGCCATGTGTCACCACCTGATATTCCGCACCTCGTGGCTTTACAGCGAATATGGCAAGAACTTCCTTCTCACCATGCTACGCCTCACCTCCGAGAAAGAGCAATTAAGCGTGGTGTTCGACCAAGTGGGCACACCGACCTATGCCGGAGACCTGGCGAAAGCCGTATTTACCATCATAGAGAGCGGTGAATACAAAAAAAAGGAAGGCATATACAATTACGCCAACGAAGGCGTCTGCAGCTGGTACGACTTCACCAAAGAGATAGCGCGCCAAGCCGGACACACAACCTGCAAGATAACGCCTTGCCACAGCAACGAGTACCCAAGCCCTGTGAAGCGGCCCGCCTACTCGGTGCTCGACAAGACAAAGTTCAAACAGACCTTCCATCAGGAGGTACCCTATTGGACAGAGGCATTGGCCCGTTGCATAGCCAATATTAAACGATAAAAAGACAATGGCAGACAAAGCATTCATACACGAGAGTTCTTATGTAGACGAAGGCTGCACCATAGGGGACGGCACCAAGATTTGGCATTTCTGCCACGTACAGAAGGGCGCCGTCATCGGTGAGAACTGCTCGCTTGGGCAGAACGTCAACATAGGCAACAACGTACATATCGGCAGCGGTGTACGCATACAGAACAATGTATCGGTGTATGAGGGCGTGGAGATAGAGAACAATGTGTTCTGCGGCCCGTCATGCGTGTTCACCAACGTCACCACCCCGCGAGCCCACTTCCCCGTGCACGGCGTCTACGCAAAGACCCTCATCAAGGAAGGAGCCTCGCTGGGCGCCAACAGCACCGTCGTCTGCGGACACACCGTAGGGCGCAGCGCCCTGATAGCCGCAGGTGCCGTGGTGACCAAGGACGTACCCGACTATGCCTTGATGGCCGGTGTGCCGGCACGCCGTATCGGTTGGGTGTGTGAGTGTGGCAAACGCCTCGGCGACAGCCTCTGCTGCGACTGCGGCCGAAAATATGAGCTCAACGGAGAGCAACTGCATAAAGTACAGTGATAAAACAACACAACGTCATGAGAAAACTGATTAGAAAAATAAGCTTCCTTCTCGTCAAGAAATACCGTCACTCCACCATACCGCAGTGGTATGTGCTCATCATGGACATTCTCCTCTTCGTCCTGGCATTCCTGATGATGGAAGCCTTCCGCGCCGGAAGCATACAGCAGATGAGCTTGCGCGGCACCGCTGTGCAATTCATATTGGCATTGATGGTAACAATCATAGCCTTCTTCTTCACCGGCTCCTACCGCAGCATCATACGCCATGCCGGCATGAGCGACATCTACAAGATACTCATAGCCACCGTCGGTCCCACCCTGCTCTTCTGGGCCGTCAACATCCTCAACAACCAGTTCCGCCCACAGATAATCCCAAACAACTACCTCCTATCCTACCGTGGGGCCACAATGCTCTACCTGTTGCTGGCCGTAGAGATGATTATTCTGCGCCTCTTCATGCAACGCATCTACAACGACTACTTCCGCCGCAAGAGGAACAACGTCAACGTAATCATCTACGGTGCCGGTGCCGCCGGCATAATAGCCTACAACGCCCTGCATCAGGACGAGACCGTAGAGTATCATGTGGCAGCGTTTATCGACGACGACATGTCGAAGGTGAACCAAGAGCTCAACGGAGTCTCCGTCATGCGTGCCCGCACGGTGCTCAACCCCAAGTTTATCAAGCAGAAGAATGTCACCCAGCTCATCATAGCCATCCCCACCATACGCGTGATGCACAAGCAGGCCATCACCAACAAGGCACTCGACCTCGGCCTGACGGTAAAAGCTGTGCCGCACGTGACCACATGGCTCAACGGTTCCTTCTCGGCCAACCAGATTCAGGACATCAAGATTGAAGACCTTCTGGAGCGCGAGCCCATCAAGATGGACAACATCAACATCGTGCGCGAGGTCGTCGACAAGGTGGTCCTCGTCACCGGTGCTGCAGGCTCAATAGGATCCGAGATATGCCGCCAGCTCATGCTCTACAAGCCCGCCAAGGTGGTGATGCTCGACCAGGCCGAGTCGCCGATGTACGATCTTCAGTTCGAGCTCAGAAACACCTACAAGAACGAGCTTGACCGCATGGAGTTCGTCATCGCCAACGTCAAAGACAAAGCCCGAATGGAGGAGGTCTTCGAGCTGTACAAACCGCAGCTCGTCTACCATGCCGCAGCCTACAAGCACGTGCCCTTCATGGAGGAGAACCCCTACGAGGCCGTGTATGTCAACGTCTTCGGCACACGCAACGTCGCTGACCTCGCCATCAAGTACAAGGCCCAGAAGTTCGTCATGATAAGCACCGACAAGGCCGTCAACCCCACCAACGTCATGGGTGCCACCAAGCGCATGGCCGAGATATACATCCAGAGCCGCTCCAACGACACCACCCACTTCGTCACCACCCGTTTCGGCAACGTGCTGGGCTCCAACGGCTCCGTCATCCCGCTCTTCAAGAAACAGCTCGCCTCCGGCGGCCCCCTCACGGTCACCCACAAGGACATCATACGCTACTTCATGACCATCCCCGAGGCCTGCAACCTCGTGCTCGAGGCCGGCGCCATGGGTGAAGGCGGCGACATCTTCGTCTTCGACATGGGCAAACCCGTCAAGATTTACGACATGGCGCGCAAGATGATACAGCTAAGCGGCATGCAGAACATCGAAATCAAGGAGATAGGTCTGCGCCCAGGCGAAAAACTCTACGAAGAGCTCCTTGCCACCAAGGAGAACAACATACCCACCTACCACCCGAAGATCATGCGCGCACAGGTGCGCCGCTACCCTCTCGACGCGATAGACACCGCCTACAACGAGCTTTGGGACATCCTTGAAGGGATGGACAACATGAAGATTGTCGGCAAGATGAAGTCAATCGTACCGGAATTCCTCTCCAACAACTCTATCTACTGCCAGTTAGACAACCAACAGCACGCCTGATTACCTGCTGCGTCCCCTCTAACCCATAGAGGACAATCTGCACCACATAATGCCCGCGCGGCAACGCCTGGTCGTCATCGGCAAGGCCATCCCATATTATGGTGCCGTGTGTCCCCAGCAAGAAACCGTCTATGAGTGCCCGCACACGCTCCCCCTGTGCATCGAACACCTCTACACTGCCCATCAGTTCTCCGTCCTCGACCTCATAGTCTATCTCCAGAACATCCTGATAGTCATCGCCGTCGGGCGAGACAACATTTGAGGAGAACACAAACCCACGCTCCTCGGCCAGGGTTTCCATACTCTGCGAGTTCTCATATCCCGGCGTACCGTACCCACACACCGAAGAAGCTGAGAACCAATTACTAGCCGCATTGGTAGGCTTTGCAAACGAACGTCTTTCCAGCGCCACCCCCGCCTTGTTACGCAGCAGACGGCTGTGCATCGACGGCTGATAGTCGAACCTGTCGACAATCACATTGTCGGCAGCGCGGCAGACAATGACACTGCCTCCCGTGTTAGGGTACGGCGGCAGGACGCACTCCACAATCCGACCCATATACTTAACCGTATAGCACGACATCACGGAGCCGGCATCGCGTGTCAGCACCACATATTCATGAGGGCCAACCATATACGTCGGCAACGGATAATGCTGTCCCAGAGAGTCATGGATCCATCGCACCACCTCATAGTCACTCAACTGCACCGCAATGTCTGTGCTGTTGTACAGCTCCACATACTCAGCCTCTCCGCTGCGAGGCTGATACAGCAACTCACTCACCATCAAACTCGTCTGCCCCTTGGCCGTGACCATGGCCAGCAGCATGAGTGTCAACGTTAGCATCTTTTTCATACCACAATAACGCCACAAAGCGGAAATAATTATGCCGCCACCCGACAAACCCGCAGTCCCTTCGGAGCCCCTTCGGCCCCTCCTCGGCCTTCCAAAGGCCTTCCACTGAAGAAATTGCCGAAGGAGGTTCGTAGGGGCTCCGTACAGGCTCCATGTCGGAACGCTGTCCGATATCTTTCACCTATGACACAATAATACATCTGTAATAACGTTAGTAAAGGTGTCAAAAGAAAGGCCTTAGATGATAATCGACTACCCTTGGTACTTTGTGCTGCTGTGCCTGCTTGCCGGAGCCATATATGCTACGGCCTTGTATGCTTTCGGCCGGCGCGCATTCCCGCGCTGGCTCCTCTGGCTGCTCTCGGTGCTGCGCTTCGTGGTCGTCAGCGTCATAGCCTTTCTGCTCCTGTCGCCGGTATCGCGCCAGCGTGTCAACGAACGCCAACATCCTCATGTGGTGTTTCTTGAAGACAAGTCGCTCTCGGTAGGCATCAGCGCCGACTCCTATTTCAGCCTCGCTCCCATGCACGACGACCTACACGACAGGCTGCACGTCACCTACGAGACCTTCGGCAACCAGGGGATGACCGACATCGGCGAGGCCCTGATGCGCCACCGATACGACGACCTGACGGCCATAGTGCTCGCCACCGACGGCATCTACAACCGAGGCAGCAACCCCTCGTCGCCAGCCGAACAACTCGGCTGCCCCGTCTACACTGTGGCCCTCGGCGACACCACTCCGCAGCGTGACGCCACACTGGCCGACCTGCGCGCCAGCCGCATAGCCATGCTCGGCAGCAACTGCCCCGTGGAAATCACCGTGGCGGCAACACTGCTCAACGGCAACAACGCCACGCTGTCCATAGCCGACGCACAGGGGCGTCAGCTCTTCGCACAACGCCTCGAATACAACGGCGACAGCTACAGCACTGCCGTCAGCACAACAATCACGACCGACAAGCCTGGACTTCAGCGCTACACGGCACGCCTGTCGGTCGTCGGCGGCGAGACAACGACTGAGAACAACACCATGATGTTCTATGTCGACGTCATCGACACCCGACGCCATGTGGCCATCTATGCCAACGCACCGCACCCCGACATCGCCGCCCTAAAACGCTCCGTAGAGGGCAACCCCTACTACGACGCCACCGTCATCTACGCCTCCGACGCCAAGAAGACCGACACCTCCTACAGCCTCGCCATTCTGCACAACCTGCCATCGGCCACACATCCCGACATCTCGTTTGCCAAAGACCTGCCACAACTCTATATCATCGGCCTGCAGACCGACTTGCCGCGCCTCAACGCACTGCACGCCGGCCTTGAGATTGTCAGCCGCGTGAAGCGCTCCAACGAAGTAACCGCCGTCCATCAGGCAGCCTTCTCGCTATTCTCGCTCGACGACGCCACCGTCTCGGCCATCGAGGCCATGCCTCCGCTCTCGGCTCCCTTCGGCGAGGGCAGCATGGCAGCAGGCACGCAGGCACTCTTCACCGCACGCCTGGGCAACATCGACACCCACCAGCCCCTTGTCGCAACTGCCTCCAACGGCGAACTGCGCCGAGCCTTCGTCTGGGGCGAAGGTCTGTGGCGTTGGCGCATGGCTGACTGGCAGACCTCTTCATCGCACGAACACTTCGACCGCCTGGTCTCTCAACTGGTAGCATTCACCGCCATGCAACAGCAGCGCAACCGCCTGCAGGTGGAGACCGAGCGCAGCTATGCCACAGGCGAGACTCCCGTCATCCGCGCACAGCTATACAACGAGGCCTACGAGCTGACCAACACGCCGGACGTCAGTTTCAGCCTCAACGGCGATTCCGTGAAGGCTGAATACCAGTTCGCACGCGACGGACAGACCTACCGCCTCGCCCTGCCCGACCTGCCGCAAGGGCTTTACCACTACACGGCTTCGGCCGACGGCCTTGTCGCGGCAGGCTCCTTTGCCATAGAAGCCCTAAACCTTGAGCAGCGCCGGCTTGTAGCCGACCACAACCTGCTGCGCAGCATAAGCGCCACAACGGGAGGTGTGACATACACTCCCGGCCAGCTTGATGAGCTTAAGGAGCAGTTGACATCCCTGAAACCAACGATATATACTCATACACGGTATGCCGAGTTGCTGCACCTACCACTGGTGCTGATACTTATCATACTGCTTCTGGTCACAGAATGGGTGCTTCGCAAATACCACGGTGAACTATGAAGATCAGGGGCATAGCAGGCGAGGCGGCGACAATGGTCAGCAGCAACCTGCTGGCGCAACTCATAGCGCTGGCTGCCTATTTCATTCTCACCCGCATCTACAGCCCCGACGACTACGGTCTGTTCACCATCTTCTACTCTTACATAGAGGTATTCATCATCCTCTCCACCTGCAAGTACGAGCTTGCCACCGTCGTTGCCGACGACGAGCACGAAGCCGCCGCCGTGTCGCGCTTTGCCTTGCGGCTCAACACCATCGTCTCACTCGCACTGCTCACCATCGCCCTTGTGCTGTGGCTTTGCGGAGCCTTGCCCGGCAACTTCAGCCAGCTGGGCTGGATGGTACTGCTCATACCCCCCATGGTATTCTTCTGCGGCACCTCACGCATCTACAGCTTCCTCTACAACCGCTACCACCGCTACCGCCAGATAGCGCTCTCTGAGAACGTTAACGCCGGAATTGGTGCCCTGTTGAAAATACTTCTCGGCCTGCTCGGAATGGCCCCCTCGGGTCTGCCGGTGGGCACCGTGCTGGGACAGGCGGCCTCTAACCTCAACTACCGCCTGCAGCTGCGTTCCCTTGCATTGCCGTCCACCACCAAGGCCGATCACCAGGCAGCGGCACTCAAACACCGCAAATTCCCTCTCTTTGTCGCAACCAAGGACTTTGTCAACACCTTCTCGGCCAACCTCCCATTCCTCTGGTTGTCGCTTTACTTCAACCGCGCCGACATAGGCCTCTTCGGCTTGGCGCTGACCTTCACGCGGCAGCCTGTGCTGATACTCTGCTCCGCCTTCGAGCGCGTACTCTATGCACGTGGCGCCGAGGCTGTGCGCCAACACCTGCCGCTCAGCCGCCTCGTATGGCGCTTCATGCTTACCGTCAACGCCGTAGCCATACCCACAGCCGTCGCGGCATGGTTCCTCGCCGAGCTGGTTTTCTCTTTCGGCTTCGGCGCACGCTGGCAGGGATGCGGTGTCTACGTGCAGGCGGTGCTGCCGTGGGTGCTGCTTACAATCACCGCCAACTCACTGATGTTCGTGGCCAATATATTCTCCACACAGCGCATAGAGTTTTTCTTCAACCTCGCACAGTTATTGCTGCGTGTGGCAGTCCTATATATAGGCATACGGATGGGCAGTTTCCTGCTGGCCATCCGTATGTTCGCCGCCGTATCGGCACTCGTCAGCGCGGCACTGACGGTGTGGTACCTGTGGCAGGTACACCGTTACGAGAAGACTCTCGCCTGAATTACATCTTTATGACACGGGCTGTGCCATTGCCTGTAGAGAGGAAGTAGACACCTGCTGGACGGTCGCTGAGGTCATACTCCTTGTCACCCACCGTCACCTTGCCGGTAGTGGGGTTGGGATAGGCTACCTTCTTGCCGTCAACCTCGACAGCGTCGATGCCAAAGGTGCCGATGTTTACCCTTACATAGGTGGTCACAGCGTTGGCCATGCCTCTGTCGTTGCCTACCGTCACACGGTAAAGCACCGACTGGCCGATGTAGGACTCCAGCAGGTGCGACTCGATGACCAGCGGCATAAGATCGTTGTTTCCGGGCTGCAGCGTGTAGGCACCCTGCTGCGGGCAGGAGCCGCCGGCGCAGACAGTCGTTACAAGACCCGCGGGACCTTCCACCATCTCTATCGTGTTGTTGGTCTCCAGAGGACCTGACGTCAAGTTCTCTATAAACAATGACACGCTCGACATGTGCAGATCGTTCATGTCATCATCGGTGGTGGTATACACCGACGTGTCGTTGACGCCAACCACCGGGCCGTTCACCGAACCGAAATGCAGCGCATACTGCTGTGCGCCGACACCGAAAGCCACCATCATGGCCATGGAAAGGATAATTATCTTCTTCATATATTGCTGTTTGTTGATATTTATTAGTCCAGTTTAAGCACCGCGAGAAAGGCACTCTGTGGCACCTCCACATTGCCGACCTGACGCATGCGCTTCTTGCCTTCCTTCTGCTTCTCAAGCAGTTTGCGCTTACGCGTGATGTCGCCGCCGTAGCACTTGGCCGTCACATCCTTGCGAACCTGGCGCACTGTCTCGCGAGCAATGATCTTGCTGCCTATGGCGGCCTGTATGGCCACGTCGAACTGCTGACGCGGTATGAGGTCCTTGAGCTTCTCGCACATCTTGCGGCCTATGGGATAGGCGTTGTCGACGTATGTCAGCGTGCTCAGCGCATCAACGGGGTCGCCGTTGAGCAGTATCTCCAACTTCACCAGCTTCGAGGGCTGATAGCCATTGATGTAGTAGTCGAACGACGCGTAGCCCTTGGAGATGCTCTTCAGCTTGTCGTAGAAGTCGAACACCACCTCGCCCAGCGGCAGGTCGAAGGTAATCTCGATGCGGTCTGTCGTCAGGTAGTTCTGGTTCTTCAGTATGCCACGCTTGTCCATGCAGAGCTTGATGACAGGCCCTATGAAGTCGGCCTTGGTGATGATCTGCGCGTGGATGTAAGGTTCATACACCTCGGCTATGTTGTTTGGCTCGGGCATGCCGCTGGGATTGTACACATCCAGCTCCGCACCATTGGTGAGCTTCACCTTGTACTGCACGTTGGGCACCGTGGTGATGACGTCCATGTTGAACTCGCGCGTGAGGCGCTCCTGCACAATCTCCATGTGCAGCAGGCCGAGGAAACCGCAGCGGAAGCCGAACCCCAGTGCCAACGAGCTCTCGGGTTCAAAGGTGAGACTGGCGTCGTTGAGCTGCAGCTTCTCAATCGAGGCGCGCAGTTCTTCATAGTCGTCGGTATCCACGGGATAGACACCGGCAAAGACCATGGGCTTCACGGCCTCGAAGCCTTCGATGGGCTTCTCGCAGGAGTTCTGCACATGGGTTATGGTGTCGCCCACGCGCACCTCCTTCGAGGTCTTGATGCCGCTGATGATGTAACCCACGTTGCCGGCGCTCAGTTCCTTGCAAGGCTCCATGTTGAGGCGCAGCACGCCCACCTCGTCGGCGTCGTACTCGCGGCCGGTGCTGTAGAACTTCACGTGGTCGCCGGTCTTCAGCGTGCCGTTCATGACACGAAAATAGCTGATGATGCCGCGGAAGGGGTTGAACACCGAGTCGAACACCAATGCCTGCAGCGGAGCCGCGGGGTCGCCTTCGGGTGCCGGTATGCGGTCCACGATGGCGTCGAGAATCTCCGGCACACCCATACCCGTCTTGGCCGAGCAGCGCAGTATCTCCTCGGGCTTACAGCCCAGCAGGTCCACTATCTCGTCGGCCACCTCTTCGGGCATGGCGCTGTCGAGGTCTATCTTGTTCATCACGGGTATGATCTCCAGGTCGTTCTCCAGGGCCAGGTAGAGGTTCGAGATGGTCTGCGCCTGGATGCCCTGCGTGGCGTCGACCACAAGCAGCGCGCCCTCACAGGCCGCTATGGCGCGGCTCACCTCGTAGCTGAAATCCACATGCCCCGGGGTGTCAATAAGGTTCAGCACAAGAGTCTGTCCCGCATAAGCGCTGTTGCCGTCGGCCGGCACGCGGTAGTTCATCTGTATGGCGTGGCTCTTGATGGTGATGCCGCGCTCCTTCTCCAGCTCCATGTCGTCGAGCACCTGGTCCTGCATGTCGCGCTGGCTGACGGTGTTCGTCACCTCAAGCAGACGGTCGGCCAACGTACTCTTGCCGTGGTCAATATGTGCTATTATGCAGAAATTGCGTATGTTCTTCATCTGTCAGTTTCGTTTAGTGCTTTGGGTGGGGTCAGAGTGTCTCCAGGGCTGCCTGCACGCTCTGCGCCACAGCGCGGCTGGTGAAGGTGGCGCCGCTCACGGTGTCCACCGTCTTCTTCTTGGCTTTCTTCACCGTAAGGCCGTTCCAGCTGTCGAAAAAGCCTGCCGCCTTGACACGCTGCGCAAACTGCGGCGTCTCGATGTTGGGCAGCATGTACACGCCCCTGATGACCTTCTTGGCGTCGAGGGCTATCATCACCGGCGTTGCACCGTTGAAGCCCTTGATGGCGTCGCTGGCCGGACTGCTGTAGACGGCATAGCCGAGCAGCTTACGGTCGCCGTCATACACCTCCGTCCACTTGGCCTCTTTCTTGACCACCTTGGCCGCAGGGAATGCCGCCACGATGGTAGTCTCTATGCCGTCGGCGTTGTATTGCAGCGCGGCAGGCTTCAGGGGCTGCCGCTGGTGGTTCTGGCAGTTGCCGCAGTGGTGGCCGCCATGCTGGGCCGACGCCATCCCCGCAGTCAGCAAAGTCATCAAAGTCAGTGTTATAATCTTTTTCATGATGCAAATTTTCCCATTACGTATTGTTTTGATAACGCACTTCCACCGCTTTTATTACATCGACAGCATAAAAAAAGACGCATCCGGAACGGAGTCGGTACGGAACACCTACGGCATTTTTCAGTAGTTCTTCAGTGTTACACTGAAGAACGATGGTCGAACGGCCGTACCAACCCAGTAGGGGGAGCGTGGGGAAAAAGACAAAAAGAAAACGCCTGCGGCGCGAGAGGCCGTAGGCGTTGAAGTGCGGGACTATGGTGGCGTCAGTATTCGATGAGGAGGGTGCCGCTGACGGCCCAGTGGCTGAACATGCCCTCGACGGGCTTGCCCTGCGGGATAGCCACGGTGAGGGTGTGCTCCTTGCCATCGGCCCATGGACTCATGTCGAAGTAGACAGGTTGCGTAGCCGTGCCGGGGCACCAGCCGCTGCGCGAGAAGTCGGAGCTGGAGAGGCCGTTCCAGAAGTTGCCGCTGATGGGGTTGAGGTCGCGGTAACAGCCGCAGTCTTGCCGCCAAGGGGTGTGCGTAAAGGCGGGCTCGCCGTCGATGAGGATGGTGTTGGTCTTGGGCACGAACTCGTCGCCTTCGCCCCAGCCACCATGTCCGGTACTGATGTAGCGCAGGCGGGCCGACTGATAGATATCTTTGAGTTTAAAAGTAACTGTCAGCGAATCGGTGGCGAAGAGCTTGCCGTAGTTCTGGCCTGCCATTTCGAGCACATTGCAGGTGTTGAAGAGCGGGATTATCTCACTTGGGAACTCGCTCTCCTCGGCGTTCAGCACATGGATGCCGTTGGGGTATGACTTGATGTCGACGGTGATGGTGTGTCCGCCGCCGTCGTAGTTGCCTATCCAGGCACCGATAATGACATTGGATATTCTGTAATCGTTGGTTATGTGGTTGTAGATGTCGGTAATCTCCTGACGGTAGAAAGTCTCGTCGCGCCATTCAATGCCGTAATCTTTCATACGGTCGTTGAAGTGACCCACGCCGAAGGGGGTGAAGAAGCGCACCAGCTCGATGGGGGGCTCATAGTCGCCGGTCTTCATCATGCCCTGATAGCGCTGGCCATCGCGGCCGGTGAATACGGGCAGCGAGTCTGGATGGTTGTTGATGCCGTCGAAAAAGCTCTTTTCACTTGGCGGCAGAATGACGAAGATGGATCCCGTGCGGTCGTAGGCGTCGCCGTTGCTGCGCTGGTGTATCTCGATGAAGTGCTGGTAGTTGGTCTGCAGGTAGGGCAGCTTGACCCGCTTGAGGATAAGGGTACCGCCAGCGTAGTGCAGCACGGTGTCAAAAGGCACCGCAGCGTACCCCTCCACATGGTCGTTCTTCTTGCCCCAGCATATCTGCTCGTGGTCGAAGATACGGGTGGTGACCACGAGGCGTTCCTTCATGATACGGTCGAGCTCGCGGGGCGACACGCGACGGCCCATCGCCCCGATACCGGGCCATGGGGCATTGTTTATCCATGTGCTCTTGACAAGCTTTATCCGCAGCTGTCCGTTGCGGGTGAAGCTGCGAAGCACGCCTTTCGCCAGGCCATAGTACGGCAGTGGGGTGGCGTTCTGCTTCACCGTTTCGTCCATCACGAAGACGAGGGTGTTGCTGTTGATGGAGCAGGTGTATTTCCGCTCCTTGGCCGGGCCTTCCACCTTCCACTCTATGTCGCTGCGCGAGAGCGCGGTGCGATAGTAGTAGCTGCTGTCGGGGTAGCTGACGGAGACGGTGATGCTGTCGTCGGGATAGTCGATGTAGGTATGCGTCGGGGCATAGCCCTGAACCGGCGTTCCCTCGATGCCGGGGGTCTCAATGCCTGCCACGCAGTCGTTGAGCCACACCTCTATGCACGAAGTGTCGGTCACCTCGCCATAGTCATACTGGTGGTAGACGAAGCGGTTGGCGTCTTTCGGTATCTTCACCTGCGCCACCGAGAGGAGCGGCAGGGGGGCAAGCAGCAGGACAGCTATTCTTTTCATGTGTCGGAGAGGTTGTTGTTTTACGCTGCAAAGATACAACTTTTTCTCGTCATTACGAGAATTTTGCGTAATTTTGCACGGCAAAGGAGTATTATTATATGGCGTTGCGCAGGTGTATATTATTGGTGTCTTGCATGTTACTCGGCATGACCGCTTTTGCCCAAAAGGAAGAAAAGGCGCTGCTCGACATCGTGGACAAAGGAGATACAGCCCTGTGCATCACCTTCTCGGCAGGAGATTTCAGCATTGTCACCGCCAACGGCTACTGCACACTAGAGGCTGCCGGCATGAGTTCTACGGCGCAAGAGGCTGGAAGGGCTGTGCTGCCGCAGATGTCGCGCATAGTGAACATGCCGCGTGGCACGGCGATTACAATGGACGAGAGCTATTGGGGAGAGATCCTGACGCTACCTTTGCCGGCAGGCGTAGAACCTATGCCGTGGCAAGGGGCGACGCTGAAGGAGACAGAGAGGCCCTGGGTGCCGCTCGTCAAGGAACAGGTTGAGGAGGGCGAGGTGTGGCAGGTGGAAGACCTCGGCGCCATGGGTGACCGCCAACTGTTCCGCTTCACGGTGCAGCCGGCTTCCTATGACGCTGCAAACGGATGCTACCGCCTCACAAAGACCTGCACAGCCACATTCACGATAACAGCCAAGCACATGCCGCTGCACATCGGCAGGAAGCTGCTCATTGTGTCAAGGCTTTTGTTCCGCGAAGGGCTGCAGGACTTCATACAGTGGAAACGGCAGGAAGGCTACATTGTGGAAGAGCTCTATGCCGACACCAACAAGCGCGACAACGTGAAGGCACTGATAAGCCCATTCTTCACGGAGGCCACGCCGCTTAACCCGGCGCCAAGCCATATACTGATTGTAGGCGACGCCGCACAGATACAGGCCTATGTGGGTGGCTCACGGCCTGAAGGCCTAACCACTCACTCAACAGATCTCTACTACGCCGAGCACACGGGCGACTGGCTGCCCGATGCCTTTATCGGGCGCTGGCCTGTGAACGACACCGCAGAGCTGGGGGCGGTAGTGCGCAAGACGCTGCGCTATGAGCAATGCCGCGACATAGACACCACCATGCTGCAACGCGCCATCATGGTGGCGGGCAGCGAGAGCCGTCAGCCGGCACCGGTGACTACCAACGGGCAGGTGAACTATGTGTGCCGAGAGATGAAGAGTCTCCACACCGAGATGGACACAATATGCTTCCACAACCCCGCTTCCGCCACACAAACCACAGACATCATCAGCGCCATAAACGGTGGGGCGTCGCTGCTCAACTACACAGCGCACTGCACAGTGGGTGGCTGGAGCTCACCGTCGGTGACATTCACCTCCATAGACACCCTCGAGGCCTCGCAGCCCCTGGTGTACATCAACAACTGCTGCCGTAGCAACGACTTCAGCGGCACATGCTTCGGCGAACAGCTTCTGCGTAAGCACGACGGCGGCGCCATTGGCGTGATAGGCGCTACCAACGAGACCCTTTGGGAGGAAGACTACTACTGGGCTGTAGGGCCGAAGTATCCCTTTAGCATAGAGCCTTTACGCGATAGTCTGCGCCAGGGGGCTTTCGACCGCATGCTCGGCGGTGAGACGCACACCATGGGTGAATTGCTGCAGGCCGGCAACATGGCAGTCATGGCTTCCGGCACCCGTTTCAGCCGCTTCTACTGGGAGATATACTGCCTGCTGGGCGACCCCACACTGATGCCGCGCTTAGGGGCCATGCAGCCACTATGGCTCTCAGGACCCGACAGCATAGAGCTTGGCGCCACTGAGATGCGCATAAGTAGCACACCTGGGGCCATGGTGGCAGCCACACAGGGCGCACGTCTGCTGGGCACAGTCCTATGTGATGACCACCGCAGCACGCTGCTGACACTTGAGGCCATCGACGACACCACCCCGATAACCATAACCGCTACAGGGCCGCAGATGGTTCCCGTAACGATAACGGTGAGCGTAAGCCTGCCACACGGCAGGGCGGCATTGCTGCACGACATCACCACCACGGACACTACCGTGGCGTTCAGCCTCACCAACACCGGCACCGACACACTCTTTGGGCTCCTCATCAGCATGGTTCCCGACAGCCTTGGCGCCACATACACCACCGATGACATCGCTATTGACACTCTGCTGCCACAGGCATCAACACACCTCTCCATGACGGTCGGCGTGACCCGCTGGGAGCGTTGGTGGGGTGGCACACTGACAGCAAGCGATGCTATCAGCGGCGACACACTTTGTAAGACCGCCGTCGCCTACTGGCTATACGACACCTTGCCGGCTCTTGCGTTCACCGTCGCCGCAGCCGACGGCCAGCGCATAAGCGCCATAGAGCCGCGCTCCACCTACCGGTTCACCGCCATCGCCACAGGTACGCACGACAGCCTAAGCGTACACATCACAGCATTGCCGCTCGGCGAAAGCCTGTGCACCGACACATCGACCGATACACTACACTGCATAATCAGCAGTCCCGACAGCGTCACGCACCTGCACATCGCGGCCAGTGTACACCGTGGCAACTATGTGCGGCAATACAGCTACTACCTTGAGGCCGGCAGCCGCACACCGGCAAGCGGCACAATCCTCGACTGCTATCCCTGGCGCAACAACGAGCCTCAGCCGTGGTTCGTGGACAGCACCACCGCACACCGCGGCGCAGCATGCCTACGCTCAGGCGACATAGACTACCGTCAGCAAAGTGACCTGTGGCTCGACGTATTTCTGCCGCAGGCTGACAGCATTGTCTTCTGGGCAAAGTCGAGCACCGAGCCCACCTATGACAAGCTTACGTTCGAGGTCGACGGCACCGTGAAGAAGCAGCTCTGGGGTGAATATGACTGGCGCCGCTATGCGGTGTTCCTCACCGCCGGCAGCCACACACTGCGATGGCACTACCACAAGGACGACGCCGACGATGGCGGTAGCGACTGCGTGTGGATAGACGACATACGTATACCCCTGGCCTTGTGGGATGCTCCTTATGGATGTCCAGACAACGGTCGCGAAGGCATAGCAGCACCAGCAGCAGGCAATACGACACTGATGTATCCCAACCCTGCCGACGCGTACATCAGCATTACGACGACAGCCATTGGCACAGTCACCGCTGAGCTGGTCGACACATACGGCCGCACGGTCTACAGCCAGTGCCACAGCGCTGCAGGCACCGTCAACATTGACATACGCGACATCCCGGCCGGCGTCTACATTCTGCTGCTGCATCACAGCACCGGCACCGAACGCCACAAACTGATAATACAACATTGACTGCAACCATGACCACCATCGATACAATCCAGACCGCACTACCCTTCTACCTGTGGGACTCCCCCTACCAGCTGCCGGAACAGGCCGAAGCCAACGTAGGCATACCCCTCGACTCCATCTTCCCTCCGCGTGAGATACAAGCCCCCGTTGTGCGACGCTCGCTCTTCACCCACACCACACTGCCAACCACCCACGACACCCTTCAGCAGCGCCCCGAGACATCCCCTACGGCCTGGGTGTTCGTCTACCTCATAGCGCTCTGCGGCCTCCTCTTCCTCTACCACAGCCGCCGCAAGCTGCGCCTCGCCGACACGCTGCATTCCGCCGTCGACCGCCGCGCCATGGACCGCTTTGTGAGAGGCAACAACCTCGGCGGCATCAGCCTCCTTCCCATGGGGCTTTTCGCCATCTCGGCACTGTCGCTGATGGTATACCTAAAGGCCATGGGCCACACCGCCTTCTCCACTTGCCTCCTCTTCGCCGTAGCCCTCGCGGCCCTGTACATCATCCGCAACGCCCTAATACACTTTCTCGGCAACGTATTTGAAGACACCGACGCCACGTCGGCCTACATCACAAGCAACTATATCTACCACGACATCCTCGCCGTCGGCCTCATACCGCTGCTCTTCCTTATGGCCTACATGCCATGGGGCGACAACGTAGCCTTCTACATCGCCGCAGGCCTCACCGCGCTATGCCTCATATCACGCCTATTCAGGGGACTGAAATTATTTTTAACACTATCAAAAAGCCGCAGTTTCTATCTTTTTTACTATCTTTGCATCGTCGAACTGGTACCACTTTTAGTGGTGGTAAAATGGTTTTTCGCACAGTAATACAGATAGTTGAGTCAATATCAAATTATGAGCACAAAGATTAAAAAACTCCTCATTTCGCAGCCCGCACCCGCCGATTTAGAGAAATCACCCTACCGCAATTTAGTGCATAAGCACAATGTCGACATCACCTTTTACAAATTTTTCCAGGTAGTAGGTATCCCGGCATCCGATTTCCGCAAGACACGCATACACATCAGCGACTACACAGCAGTCATCTTCAACAGCAAAAACTCCATAGAGCACTTCTTCCGCATGCTCAAGGAGCTCCGCGAGACAGTGAGCGAGAACATGAAATACTTCTGCTCAACCGAGGCCATAGCCCTCTACCTGCAGAACTTCATCCAGTACCGCAAGCGCAAAGTCTTTTTCGGCAACCAGTATTTCTCCGACCTCCTCGAGGTCATGGGCAAGCACCGCGACGAGAAGTTCCTCTTCCCCTGCTCCGACGAACGGCAGACCGAGTACACCAAGGCTCTGGACAAGGCCAAGTTCAAATACACCAAAGCCCCCATGTACACCTCAAAGCCCCGCGACCTCAAGCACCTCGACATCGACAGCTTTGACGCCATAGCGCTCTTCTCGCCCATAGGCGTGCGCAGCCTCGTAAAGAACTTCCCTGACATCAAGGAGCACAACGTGCTCATCGCCGCCTTCGGCACCTCCACCCACGCCGCTCTCAAGGAGAACGGCATCAAGCTCAACATAGCGGCGCCCACCCAGTCGTCGCCCTCCATGGCCATGGCCATAGAGAACTATATCCTCGGCAAAGCGCAGGAAAGCGTCGTCACCACCAAGGGGGAAGGCGGCAAGCATGGCGTGCGCAACACCATCGCCTCCAACACTCCCAAGCGCAACAAGCCCGTCATCGCCAACAAAGAGATCTACAAGCAGCGCATGGAGGAGAAGAAAGCCCAAGCCGCTGCACGCCGCGCCGCACGTGCCGCCGAGAAGGCCGCCAAGGAAGCCGCTGAGCGCGCCCAGCGCGAAGCCGACGAGAAGGCCGCCCGCGAGGCTGCAGAAAAGGCCCAAAAGACCGCAAAGACCAAAGCTCCGGCCAAAGCCAAGATCCCGGCAAAAGCTCCAGCTAAAGTAGCAGCAAAGGCTCCTGCCAAGATAGCAGCAAAGAGCCCTGCCAAAGTTCCCGCCAAAGTTACGGTAAAGAGCACCACAAAACCCGCCAAACCTGCCAAACCTGCAGCTAAAGCACCCGCTAAACCTGTAGCTAAAGCACCGGCTAAGGCAGCAGCTAAGAGCAACGCCAAGCCCACGGCAAAGAACACCGCAGCCAAGAGCAAAGCCACCGCTACCAAGAAAAAATAATGCCCTTCACTTTCGGCAAAGAGGAACGCCTGTGCAGCCGCAAGCTCATCGACAGGCTCTACGCCGAGGGGCACCGCCTCATGGCTTTCCCCTTCAGCGTACAGTGGATAGCCACTGAAGGTCCCGAGCCTTGCCAGGTGATGATAGTGGCCCCTAAGCGCAAGTTCCACCATGCCGTCGACCGCAACCGCGTGCGCCGTCTCACACGTGAGTGCTGGCGACATCGCAAGCCGGCTCTCTACACTTTCCTGCAGGAACACAACCTCTGCATAGCCCTCTCGCTGGTCTACGTCCACAACGAAATAATGACCTACGAACAGCTCTGCCACAAGACCGACAAGCTCGTGGCGGCGCTGGAACAGGAAATCGCCGCCACGCTATGAAGTTCAAACCTCTGTCGTGGCTCATGCTGACGCTGATAGCCTTCTACCGCACCTGCATCTCGCCGCTGACGCCGCCAGCATGCCGCTATACCCCCACCTGCTCGCAGTATGCGCAAGAGGCCATCAAGAAGTACGGCCCCTTCCGTGGCGGCTGGCTGGCACTGAAGCGCATCCTCCGCTGCCACCCCTTCGGCGGTTCGGGATACGACCCCGTACCCTGACACATTTTTTTTGCATAATCTAAAATATTGTGTACCTTTGCAGTCGGACAAGATAGTCCGAAGATACCGATATTAACCACCAACAAATTGATAATCAATATGAAGAAACTTTACCTTATCATGGCCTTGTGTCTGCCTTTGACACTGGCCGTCAGTTCATGCCAGAAAGACGATGCGACAACGACACCGGATAGCAGCGGCAGTGGCGGTGCAACCGGCAAAGCACTGACGAAAATCACCGAAGTCAGCTATCGTAAGCATTACTCGGATTACACGCCCGACTATACCTCTGGTTCGTGCGGCAGCCTGGAGCTCAGGTACAGCAATGGGCTTATCACACATGTGGAAGACGTATACTGGGGTTCCGAAGGGGAGGAACGAATACCATACGACGTCAACTACAACGCGAACGGACACCTTACCAGCGTCTATGATGGAGAAGAAACCATAACGCCAGAAGTGACATACGACGCCGACGGCCACATAACATGTGTTTACATAACAAATTCCAGTAGCTGGGAGCGCATCACTTATACGTGGGAGAATGGCGTGATAATAAGGAAAACGGAAGAATCGAGCCATGATAACACTCCAGACATAACCAACTACAGGTGGGAGAATGGCAACATGGTGGAGCAGGTCTGGGTAGGAAGCGATCAGCGTGAGACCTACACCTATGTCTACGATAGCCACCCAAACTACATGACATCCTATGGACAGCTGCCCTTCATCATGGATATGGAGAAGATAATATGCATGTCGAAGAACAACGTCATTCAGCGCACACGTACCGTCGAATATGTCGGAGGTTCTACCTCGAGCACCAGCTATAGTTATATTTACACATACGGAAGCGATGGTTACCCCGTGAGCTTCAGAGAGGTGCGTAACAATAACAACCAAGGAGGTTATTACACCGAATACAACGATGTGACCTATCTCACTTATGCCGACGGCAGCGGCACAACTGCTCCGACGTTGTATCGTATCAACGTCAACAAAAACAACAACGATGCAGGCTGGCTTAATGGTGGCGGCTATTACGAGTACGGTGCCACCGTGATAATTAAAGCCGACAATAACTATGGCTACCAATTTGTCCGCTGGAACGACGGCAATACCGACAATCCGCGCACATTCTTCTGCACAGGCGAGGCAAGCTACACGGCAATTTTCGAAGCCAACTGATATCCGTCTAGCCTAAAAATAACCCCTGCGGCCCCCTGTGCCTGACCAGCACCGCCCCGCAGGGGTTTCTCTTTTCACATTTTTTTGCACATTCCATATTTATTGCTTACATTTGCAATGTCGGTAATAGTGTCGCACGATATCTTAATATGCTATGCAACACCCTGTTCCGACGGCAGCTCCTCGCCATTTCAACGATTGTTTTACGCCATTTCTACGCTAAAAACAGTAAAACAACCGTAGAAATGCCGAGAGTTACGGAGGACTGACAGAATAAAACCACCACGATGCCATTCGTACAAGAGATACTGAAACACCGCAGCCTGTCGATAGTGGGGCTCGAGAAGAACACCGGCAAGACGGTGTGCCTCAACTATATCCTGCGACGGCTCAACGAGATACAGGTGCCGGTGGGTGTGACATCGATAGGTGTAGACGGCGAGCAGGTGGACAGCGTGTTCGCCACCGCCAAGCCCGAGGTGACCATCTACGAGGGCTCGCGGTTCATCACCTCGGAGCAGCACTACCTCAAGCGGCAGACGGTGTCGGTGATAGAGCATGTCGACAGCCGCCGCACGGCCCTTGGGCCGCTGGTGACAGCACGCGTGCTGGTGCGCGGCAAGGTGCTGCTCAGCGGCGCCGCCACGACAGGGGTGCTGCGCAGTCAGATGCGCCAGCTCGAAGAGGTGGGATGCCGCCTGTCGATCGTCGACGGAGCCCTGTCGCGCCTAAGTCTGGCGTCGCCGACGGTGACCGACTGCATGGTGCTGGCCACAGGTGCCGCCGTATCGGCCAACCTCAAGCAGCTCGTGGCCAAGACACGTTTCCTGCACAGCATGATATGTCTCGACGAGGTCTCCCCCACCCTGCGCGAAGCCCTGAGCCAGGTGGAGAGCGGCCTGTGGGGCGTCGACGACGAGGGACAGCCGCACGACCTCGGCATAGCGTCAGTGTTCCTCATCGGCAGTGCCGGCAAAGACCTGCTGCGCTTCGGCCACACCCTCTTCGCCTCGGGGGCCGTGAGCGACCGTCTGCTCAAAGCCCTCACGCCGCTGGGCGACGACATCACGCTAGTGGCACGCGATTTCACCAAGCTGTTCATCACACCCGAAGCCTACAACGACTTCACACGCAAAGGCAACCGCCTGCTGATGCTGCAGCGGTCGCGCCTGATAGCGGTGACCCTCAACCCCACCTCGCCGCAGGGCTTCCTGCTCGACAGCCGCAGCGCCTGCGACGCCCTCAGCGACGCCCTGCAGACACCGGTGTATGATGTGATGAAGATTTAGGGAGTGAGAGGGAGTGAAAGGGAGTGAAATGACAAATGAATTAATACGATTATTCACACAGACAAAATAAACATGGAATTTGGATTTCAACGGGTTATTGCGTGGCAAAAGGCACATGATTTTGTGCTTTCGGTTTACAGCATTACCCGACAGTTCCCTGACGACGAGAGGTTTGGCCTCACGTCACAGTTTCGTCGTGCCGCCGTGTCGATTGAGGCGAACATAGCCGAAGGCTACAAGAAGCTAAGCAAAACGGACAAACTACGGTTCTTTAACATCGCACAAGGCAGCCTCGAAGAGTGCCGCGACTACATTATTCTGTCACTCGACCTAAACTACATCACAGAGCAAGACTATAACCTCCTATGCAAACAATCTGAGTATACAAGCAGGATGCTCAACTCATATTGCGAAGGGATCATCAACAACAACGCATTAAAGAACGACACAATATAGAAAAAACGACAAAAAACCACCACGATAAAATACTATTGTCCTCTCACTCCCTTTCACTCCCTTTCACTCCCTTTCACTCCCTAATAAAAGAACCATGAGAATAAAAGAACTGATAAAACAAGACGCTGGCTTCCAGTATGTCATCGACAGCATGGAGCTGATGTCGGCGGCTGGCCGCCGCGCGATGCTCGACACCGTCTTCAGCACCGACAGCGCATGGCTCGAGGCCGAATGGGAACGCACTGAGATGGCCATCGACGCCGTCAAAAAATATAAGTACAAGAAGCCCTACATCGACCTGCGCCACTGTCTGATGTGCCTGCACGACCTGCATGGCACCCTGGCGTCGCTGGCCTCACACACCCCGCTCGACGAGGTGGAGCTCTTCGAGGTGAAGAACCTTGCACAGCTGAGCCGCACGGCCATGGGCGCCATCGAAGGGCTTGGATTGGCGGAGATGATACAGCTGCCGTGCACCGACGAGGTGTTCGACCTGCTTGATCCCGACCGCACGGGCATAGCCAACTTCTACATCTACGACAGCTACGACCAGCGCCTGGCACCGCTGCGCCGCGAGCTGAACGCCCTGCAGACCTCTGACGGCGACCCCGCACGCATAAGCGAGCTGCTGGCCATGCAGAACGAGATACAAACCGAAGTGTGCCGCCATCTCTCCGACGAGCTGATACGATGGCACGACACCCTCACGACAGCATTGGAGCAGCTGGCTTACACCGACCTCCTGCTGGCGAAAGCCGAGCTGGCCATAAGCTGGAACCTGACACGTCCGGCGATAGGCGACAGCATAGCATACAAGGGGCTCGTCAACCCGCGCCTCAAGCAGCGCAACGAAAGCATGGGTCTGCGCTACCAGCCCGTCGACATCACGCTGAAACCCGGCGTATGCCTTATCACCGGCGCCAACATGGCGGGCAAGACCGTATTGCTCAAAAGCATCGGTAGCGCGCAGATAATGGCCCAGTGCGGCATGTACGTGCCTGCCGAAGAGGCCAAGGTGCGGCTGGTCGAAGGAGTGTCCACCTCCATAGGCGACGACCAGGACGAGATGAACGGCCTCTCGAGCTACGCCTCGGAGATTATCAAGATAAGCAACATACTCTCCGATTGCCGCCAACACGAACTGCTTGTACTCATCGACGAGCCGGCGCGCACCACCAACCCCGTAGAGGGCAAAGCCTTGGTGCAGGCCATCATCAAGATACTCAACACCATGAATTCCTTCACTCTCATCACCACACATTACAGTCAACTAGGTGCCGACTGCCGCCGCATGAGGGTAAAAGGGTTTGTGGAGGATCTGTCCGACCTGCCGCTCACACCGCAAAGCATCAACCGCTTCATCGACTATTCCCTCACCGAGGACAACAGCGACGACGTGCCCCACGAGGCCCTCCGCATCGCCACCATCCTACGGTGCGACCCCGAGATGATCAGCCTCGCCCAAAACAACATCCAAGCCTAATATGGTTGGGTTAGATAGGGTCTTGGAGCCGCTTTTTAAAGGTGAAAGGTGAGAGGTGAAAGGTGAAAGGTGAGAGGTGAAAGGTGAGAGGTGTGGAGGGATAGAGGTTGAGTAGGGTTAGGAGCCGTCTAGGACCTGTTTAGGACCTGTTAACGGGTGTTAGTGGCTGGGTATTATGCGTTTAGCGCCAACGGGATTCATATTTGATTGGTTCTCAGTATGTCAAGGGACTCTTGTTTTGGAATTCCGATGCAAAGATACGACCATTTTTTGAGTGTCCTTGACGATAGTTCCGTTTAGCTACCGATAAGGGAGGATTTCTCCCGATTATTCCCGATTGGTCGTGATTCTTAATTCTCCTGCTCGGCCTTGCGGCCTCACGAAATCTAGTAAATCTTATAAATTATTTCCACCTGCGGCGGGAAGGAGAATAACGACAACGGAGACAACAAAAACAACATCCATCACCCTCCAAACGGGGTTAAGGGGCGTTTCTCTGCGAGGATGATATGTGTGCCAAGTAGGGGGTAAAAGGTCGGAATGAGGAGTTTCTTGTCTGTTTTTGTGGCCTTGGAGAGGGGAATTTTGATGCAAACTGTCACGTTAAGAGGGTTGACAAAGGTAGTGAACTGCGTTGTGCGGCATTGTAATTCGTTGTCTATTTGCATTTTAGAGGAAACAAGATTTGCATTTTTGACAGTTTGACAGTTGACAGTTCGTTTTTTGAGGGTTACCCATTTCTTATTCTCGACCTCTTATATTTATATATATCTAATTATTAATTAATTATAAGTAATATAAAGAGGGGCTTTTGAAATTAGGGGGGTACCATTTTTTTAACTGTCAACTGTCAATTGTCAAAAACAGGTTCGCTATTTCACCTACAAGGCCTTGTCTTTCTGCCTTTTAGGAGAGTGTAATGTATGTTATGTATCAGATATCAGTTGTATCAGTTGTTTTTAAGGGTACCCATTTCTTCTCTTCCTATCTATTATTATTTTATATATATTTAATTATTAATTAATTATATGTATTATAAAGGAGGGTTTCTGAAATTGGGGTATCCTTTTTTAACTGATACAACTGATACTGATACAAATGGTTTACCATTTCCCTACAAGGCATTGGCTTTAAGTGTTTTATATTGATTGGCCTTTCGGTTTCAGTTGTTTCAGTTGTTTTTGAGAGGGTATCTTTTCTTCTTCCTTCTTCATACTCTATATATAGTATATTAATTATCAATTATTTATATATCATTAAGAGGAATGATTCGAAAAACAATACCCTCTATGAAATCGAACTGAAACTGAAACAACTGAAACGCACGCCAGCAGAACATCCTCTCTCACAAGGCCTTCCCCGCCGAGCGTTACAGCGTTACAGCGTTACAGCGTTACAGTTCAAAATCTGGAGGCTTATGGCGGCAATGCAGCCGCAGTTATCGACTGCGAAAATAAGATTTGGTTAGCTCGGAATTTATTCGTACCTTTGCAATCGTTTTAACACGATGTGGTCATGCAAAATAAAATTGATTCTTATATTGTAGAACTCAATCAGCAGTATGCTACGGGAAAGGCTCACGAACATTCCTATCGCTCGGCAATGCAGAACCTGCTGAAAGCCCTGCTGCCCAAGAGCTATACAGTCGTCAACGAGCCAACTCGCGAGACCTGCGGCGCTCCCGACTTTATCATTCTCAAAGGCGAAACACCCATAGCATATCTTGAAACCAAAGACCTTCAAGATTCCGACCTCGACGGTAAAAAGGAACACAAAGAGCAATTCGACCGCTATCGCGCTTCGCTCGACCATATCATCTTCACCGACTACCTCGACTTCCACCTCTACGAAAACGGCGAATATGTCGATGCCGCACGGCGGCACCTCGGACAACAATAAAAGAAGGATGGAACTGACGCGCAGTTCCATCCTTCTTCTTTTGGCGGAAAGGAGGGGATTCGAACCCCTGAAGCGCTGTTAACGCTTACTCGCTTTCCAGGCGGGCCTCTTCAACCACTCGAGCACCTTTCCGTGGATGTTTTTCGTTAGAGAAATCGGGTGCAAAAGTACTACTTTTTTCCGATGTGACAAAAAAAATGTATCTTTGCTCCCTGAAACAACGAGCAAACAACCTTAAAAAATATTAATAATGAAAAAGTTAATAATTTGCACCATGGCACTGACAATGCTTGCCGCGGTGGGCTGCAAAGGCAAGAAAGCAGCCGAACCGATGACGGAGATTGAACAAAAAGTGGCCGAGTACGCCGAGTTTGAACTGACGTCGGACCTCATCGCCAACCTCTCGGACAACGAGAAGGAACTCGTCAAAATCTTCATCGAGATTGGCGACGTGATGGACGAAATCTACTGGGACGAGTATTTCGGCTATGAGAACCGTGCCAACCTCGACACACTGGCCGACCCCGCAGTGCGCGCCTTCGCCAACATACAGTACGGCGCATGGGACCGCCTCGACAGCGAGCGTCCCTTCGTGCCCGGCTACGGCGAGCGTCCGCTGGGTGCCAACTTCTACCCCGTGGACATGACTCCCGAGGAGTTTGAGGCCTTGAACGACCCGCGCAAGAACGACCAGTACAGTGTCATCCGCCGCGACGCCGAGGGCAAGCTCTATGTGCTGCCCTACCACGAGGCTTACAAGAACGAGCTGGCCAAAGTGGACAGCCTGCTTGAGAAGGCCATCGCCCTTGCCGACAATGCCGGCCTGAAGAAATACCTCGAGGCACGCCGCGAGGCTTTCCGCACCGACGACTACTTTGAGAGCGACATGGTGTGGATGGACATGAAGGACAGCAAGCTGGACTTCGTTGTCGGCCCCATCGAAAACTACGACGATGCCCTGCACGGCCTAAAGTGCAGCCACGAGGCCTTCGTGCTCATCAAAGATGAACAGTGGAGCAACGACCTGAGCAAGTTCGCCGCCCTGCTGCCTGAAATGCAGAAACTTCTGCCCTGCGACGAGAAGTACAAGAAAGAGGTGCCTGGCACCGACTGCGACATCAACGTCTACGATGTGGTCTACTATGCCGGCGACTGCAATGCGGGCTCGAAGACCATCGCCATCAACCTGCCCAACGACGAGCGCGTGCAGCTGGCCAAAGGCAGCCGCCGCCTGCAGCTGAAGAACGCCATGCGCGCCAAGTTCGACAACATCATGGTGCCCATTGCCAACCTGATGGTGTGCCCCGAGCAGGTGGACAGCGTGACCTTCAACGCATTCTTCGGCAACACCTGCTACCACGAAGTGGCCCACGGTTTGGGCATCAAGAACACCGTCACCGGCCGCGGCCCTTGCCGCCAGGCCCTCGGCGCACAGTACAGCGCCTGGGAGGAAGCCAAGGCTGACGTGTGCGGCCTGTTCCTCACCGAGCAGCTCATCGAGCGCGGCGAGATCACCAACACCACGGTGAACCAGAACTACATCACCTTCATCGCTGGCATCCTGCGCAGCGTCCGCTTCGGTGCCACCGAGGCTCACGGCGTGGCCAACATCATGTGCTACAACTACTTTAAGGAGCACGGTGCCTTCACGCGCGACAGTCAGGGCAAGTACGTCATCGACGTGGAGAAAGCCCGCGAGGCAGCCCGCGGTTGGGCAGCCCTTATCATCGCCATGGAAGGCGAGGGCGACATGGCTGCTGCCAAGGCTTACAGCGACCAGAACGGCAAGATTGGCGAAGAGCTCCAGAACGACCTCAACGCCATCCGCGACGCCAACATCCCGCGCGACATCGTCTACAAACAGGGCGCAAAAGTGCTCGGTCTGTAATTGAGCCGATATAGAAGTGACGGCCTGCGGACACCCGTGGGCCGTCACTTTTTTTTGCGAAATGTCACTTTTTTATATTTAATTAAAAAAAAAATGTATCTTTGCACCTATAAGCGGTTAACGCACCAAACACAGTAACCACTGTGTCACAAAGGGTTGCGGCAACACTCCTGGGATAGGAGCGCCCGTGTGCCGGAACAAAACAAATGCCGACAAACCCCGAAGGACTCCAGACATAAGCCTGGAGGAGAGGGGGAATTGCATATCATGGACAAGCACTGGTACGCACTTAAAGTATACTATAACAGACTGCAGCCACTCATAGCAGAGTGTAAAGAAGCAGGGATGGAGTTTTTTGCACCGGCGACAGTTACAAAGTCGCTGCTTTTCCTACACAGCGAGGAAAGTGAGACACAGAAGTTCGTGAGCGAGAAACACGGCAAGGTGTGGCTGTACAGGCAACCGGGCAGCCGGCAGCCGGCGGTAATCCCCGACAGGGAGATGGAAGTGTTCCGCTTTGTGGTCACAGCAGGCCACGACGGCCTGCAGATGCTCGGCGACGACAAGCCCGAATATCACGTAGGCGAACGCGTAGTGGTTACCGGTGGCCCCTTCAAGGGTGCCGAAGGCCATATCAAACGCATCAAACGAGACCGACGCCTGATTGTAAGCATCAACGGCGTGGTGGCTGTAGCAACAGCATATATACATCCAAGCTTGCTAAAAAGAATAACAGAATGAAAAAAGGTCTGTTCCAACTGCAATACGAGCTCGAGAACGTGCAACCATACACAGAGCACGGCAGCGACAACGGTGCCAAGCTGTTTGCCGACAGGCTTGATGAGCCCAACGTGAAGGAGACGATAGACAACCTCACCAAGATGGGCTTCAAAGACACCATGAGGTGGCTTAATGCCAACAACGGCATGAAGGGCGAGACATTGGTGTTGCCTCTCACATGCCAGACACCGGAAGCCATCAGCTACCGCATTGGCAAAAACAAGCCAAAACTGCTCTGTATCTCACGGCCACTGCACACAATCGAGAATCTCGACGAATGCCTATACGCCGCCAACTGGGCGATACCTGACGGTGCCTATCTCTGGTGCCACTCGATGACGGCCCAGCTCAAACGGAAACTGACATTAAAGCGCTATCCCTGGGGTATAAGCCATCTGATAGTACTCATAAACTATCTGTGGAACAGAGTATGTCCCAAACTGAAACTGACAAGAAAACTATACTTCGGCATCACCCACGGCAAGAACCGCACCATGAACCGTGTAGAGCTGATTGGACGCCTATACCGCGCAGGCTTCGAGGTGATAGACGAAAACTTCCACGATGGCGAGTTCTTCCTGACGGCACAAAAGGTAAAAGACCCCGTGGATGACATGGCGCCAACAGGCTCTCCTTTGATACATCTGCGACGCATTGGCCTCAACGGCAAAGAGATTGTTGTGCACAAGTTCCGCACGATGTATACATACTCCGAGTATGTGCAGCCCTATATTTACCACTACCAGAGTCTGGAACGCGGCGGCAAGTTCAAGGACGACTACCGCGTGAACTTCTGGGGACGTATACTGCGGCGCACATGGCTCGACGAGTTGCCGATGATATGGAATATTCTGCGCGGCGACATGAAGTTGGTAGGCGTAAGACCTTTGAGCCGTCAGTATTTCAGTCTTTACACTCCAGAGATGCAGGAATTGCGCATAAAGGCAAAACCCGGGCTGCTACCACCGTTCTACTACGAGCGGAAAACTCCAGAAACATTGGACGAGGTACAGGAAAGTGAACGCCGATATATGGAAGCATACCTTAAAGCCCCCTTCGCCACCGACTGGAAGTATTTCTGGGGCATCGTGGGCAATATAATCTTTAACAGGAAACATTCAGCATGAAAGAACAAGATAGCGACTGGACAACAGTCATCAAGCCAAGAAACAAGCTCCTTGAGGTCAACCTCAAAGAGATATGGGATTATCGCGACTTGTTGACCCTATTTGTAAAACGTGACATAATCACAAGTTATAAGCAAACCATACTCGGTCCATTGTGGTGGATTATCCAGCCCTTGATGACCGTAGTGATGTACATGGTGGTCTTTGGTGGCATTGCGGGCATCCCGACCGAAGGGGTGCCACAGCCACTATTTTACCTCGGCGGCGTATGCATGTGGCAGTATTTTTCCGACTGTCTGACCAAAACCTCCAATACCTTCGTGAACAATGCCGGCATTTTCGGCAAGGTATACTTTCCACGTATGATAATGCCCATTGAGAACGTCATCAGCAACCTGGTGCGTTTCGGGATTCAGTTAGGGCTGTTCGCCGTAGTATATATCATATATGCCATCATAGGCAGCGCAGCATGCCCCAACTGGTACCTGCTGCTCTTCCCACTGCTCGTGGTGATGTTGGCAGGGCTGGCTCTTGGTTTCGGCATCATCATCTCGTCCATGACGACAAAATACCGCGACTTGCAAATCCTATTCTCGTTTATCGTGTCATTATGGATGTATGCGACACCTATCGTCTATCCGCTCAGCCAAGTGAAAGGCAAAATTGTGGCAGGCTTCGACTTATATAATATCATGCTCCTCAACCCCGTGACACCCATCATCGAGACCTTTAAGCATGGGGCATTGGGCACAGGTATGTTTGTTGGCTGGGGCTGGTTAGCCTATAGCTTTGTTTTCATGATGGTACTGATTGCTCTCGGCGTGATTATCTTCAACAAGGTACAGAGGACATTCATGGACACCGTATAAGGAATGGAGAACGATACCGACATATTGTTTGCGTTGCTGCGTGGAGCAATCGAAGGGAGACAGATAGTGCTGTCCGCCCCTATTGAGGCCTCGCGTTGGTGGCACCTGTTCAGGCTATCGCAACAAAACCATGTGACCGCTATGATGACCGAAGCGTTACCTGCGGAGACGCCTCGCGAGGTGCTTATGCCCTGGATGGCAGAGCAGCAAAAAGCGGCAGAGTGGTACAGATACCAGCACAGCATACAAGAGGAGATTGTCGGCACGATGGCTGAGCACGGCATAAATACCTTGGCACTCAAGGGCACACATATCGCACAACACTATCCCATACCAGAGACTCGCGAATTCGGCGACATTGACCTATACTTCTATGACAAACATGACGATGCCGACCGTGTTGCCCACAAATATTTGAGAGTAAGAGTCAACAATAGCTCACACCATCACTCCAAATACAATTACCGAGGCGTAACGATAGAGAGTCACTACGACTTTCTAAATACGCACTACCCTCCCAGCAACCGCCGATACGAGACGCTGCTCAAAGAGTTAGCGCCATCAGCCACTTTTGAGGTATTGTTCTTGCTGCGCCACATGGCAGGCCACTTCGCCGCAAGCCGAATAACATTGCGTGACGTGATTGATTGGACACTCACATGCCAAGCACTAAAGGACAATGTCGACTGGACTCTGGTTCAAAAAACCATAAGACAATATGGCATGGAGTCATTTGCCGTAACCATAGGCACCATAGCCGAGCAAAGGCTTGGACAACCGGCGCCACTCTGTGCTGTAGATGGCGCTATCTCAAGTGGTCAAAAGCTGTTATCACGCATAGAGCGTGACATTGTATATGGAAGTATCGACGACCATAACATGGATGGTATCACACGTCTTGGATGGAAGTTACGCCGTTGGCGCGAACTTGCATGGAAACGCCGAATGGTGTACAACGACAACCCGGCCATACTAGCCATAAGCAGCCTGACATCACACGCATTGAAACCACATAGCATACTGCATAAACAATGAAGAAAGCCCTCATTACCGGTATCACTGGCCAGGATGGAAGCTACCTGGCCGAGTTCCTCATCGAGAAAGGATACGAGGTGCACGGCGTACTACGCCGAAGCAGCTCGTTCAACACAGGCCGCATCGAGCATCTATACCTCGACGAGTGGGTGCGCGACATGCACCGCAAACGCCTCGTTGAACTCCATTGGGGAGACATGACCGACAGCAGCAGCCTAATCCGCATCATCAACGAAGTGAAGCCAGACGAGATTTACAATCTGGCCGCACAAAGTCACGTGAAAGTGAGTTTTGACGTACCGGAATTCACTGCCGACACCGATGCAAACGGTGTGCTGCGACTGCTGGAAGCCGTGCGCATTACCGGTTTAACCGACAAATGTCGCATCTACCAAGCCTCCACATCCGAACTCTACGGCAAGGTGCAGGAGGTGCCGCAAAGCGAGACAACGCCATTCTACCCACGTTCGCCTTACGGCGTAGCCAAACTCTATGGCTACTGGATGATGAAGAACTACCGAGAGAGCTACAACATGTATTGCTGCAATGGCATCCTCTTCAACCACGAGAGCGAACGGCGCGGCGAGACATTCGTCACACGCAAGATTACACTCGCTGCCGCACGCATCTCGCAGGGGTTCCAAGACAAACTCTACCTCGGCAACCTCAACGCCTTACGCGACTGGGGCTATGCCAAGGACTATGTTGAGTGCATGTGGCTCATCCTACAGCAAGAACAGCCTGACGACTATGTCATTGCCACCGGCCAGTACCACACGGTGCGCGAGTTCTGCACCCTTGCCTTCAAAGAAGCCGGCATCGAGCTTCGATGGGAAGGCGAAGGTGTCAACGAGAAAGGTGTCGACATGAAGACCGGCAAGGTACTCGTCGAGGTCGACCCCAAGTATTTCCGTCCCGCCGAAGTAGACCAACTTCTTGGCGACCCTTCAAAGGCCAAGCGTTTACTCGGCTGGAATCCCCAAAAGACAAGTTTTGAAACCCTCGTCCGCCTCATGGTACAGCATGACATAAAGAAAGTAAGGAAACTCCATGCAGAAGAATAGTAAAATATACGTGGCGGGGCATCGCGGTATGGTAGGGTCTGCCATCGTACGAGAACTAAAACGCCAAGGATACCAAAACCTGATATTTAAGACTCATGCCGAACTGGACTTAACGCGGCAAGCTGCCGTTGAAGCCTTCTTCGAAACAGAGAAGCCCGAATATGTGTTCTTAGCTGCCGCCAAAGTCGGTGGTATCGCCGCCAATAGCGCCGCCCTTGCCGACTTCATGTACCAGAACATGACCCTCGAAATGAACGTCATCCACGCCGCCTGGCAGAATGGCGTCAAGAAACTGGAATTTCTCGGCAGCAGCTGCATCTACCCTCGTCTGGCGCCGCAACCCATGCCCGAGAGTTGTCTGCTGACTTCTTCACTCGAGCCAACAAACGAAGCCTACGCTTTGGCCAAAATTAGCGGCCTCAAGTACTGCGAATACCTCAACCGTCAGTATGGCACCGACTACATCTCTGTAATGCCAACCAACCTCTATGGTCCCAACGACAACTACCACCCCGAGCACAGCCATGTGCTGCCGGCCATGATACGCCGCTTCCACGAAGCCAAGATGGCTGGCGTAGAAAGCGTCACCTGTTGGGGCGACGGTAGCGCGCTGAGGGAGTTCCTCTATGTGGATGACTTGGCGGAACTTTGTGTGTTTCTGATGAACAACTACAGCGGCAACGAGACCGTCAATGCCGGTACCGGAAAAGAGCTCACCATTCGTGAACTCGCCGAAACCGTAGCCGATGTAGTAGGCTACAAAGGCGCCATCCTATGGGATGCCTCTCGTCCAAACGGTACTCCGAGGAAACTGCTCGACGTGAGCAAAGCCACCCAGTTGGGATGGACATACAAAACCGAGCTCAAAAAAGGCATCCAATTAGCTTACGAAGATTTCATAAAGAATGGCAACAGCAATAGAGTTCAATAACATAAGCAAAATCTACCGTTTAGGCCTGGTGTCCACCGGCACATTGGCACACGACCTCAAACGTTGGTGGACTATGAACATCAGGGGCAAGGAAGACCCCTACCTCACCATCGGCGAAACCAACGACCGAAGTACCAAGGGCGAGAGTGAATATGTGTGGGCTTTACGCGACATCGACTTTAAGGTAGAGCAAGGCGACGTCGTGGGAATCATCGGCAAGAATGGTGCTGGCAAGAGCACTTTGCTAAAGATCCTTTCCAAAGTCACCGCCCCCACCACCGGCACCATCCGCGCCCGCGGACGCATCGGTTCGTTGCTGGAGGTTGGCACAGGTTTCCATCCGGAAATGACTGGCAGGGAGAACATCTACATGAACGGCGCCATACTCGGTATGACCAAAGCTGAAATCACCAAAAAGCTGGATGAGATTGTCGACTTCAGCGGCTGCGAGCGTTATATAGACACGCCCGTGAAGCGTTACTCGAGCGGTATGATGGTGCGTCTCGGTTTCGCCGTTGCCGCACATCTCGACCCCGAAATATTGGTCGTCGACGAGGTTCTCGCCGTCGGCGACGCCGAATTCCAGAAGAAAGCCATCGGCAAGATGCAAGACGTCTCCCGCGGAGAAGGCAGAACCGTCCTGTTTGTCAGCCACAATATGGCTGCCGTTCGAAATCTGTGTCATACAGGAATAATTCTTAATAACGGATCTGTCGTTTTCTCTGGCACAGCCGATAAGGCGATAGAAAACTATCTGAAAAGCGACAATCTTAAGGAAAACATAACAGACAACATAAAACAAATCCACCCAAGACTAAACGTCAAAAACATAAAAATAAACGGCACTTCTGCATCAATCTCCACATTAAACCCCACCCAAGGCCATCTGGATGTTTTGATTGAAGGAGACGCTGAGAAGATATCCAATGCTGACGCGACCATTATTTTCAGAAACAACGACGGCGCCGCACTTGCGCGTTTTTCATTCAGCGACAAACGTGGATTGTTGAACCTGGATGGACACTTCTGTCTCTCAGCGAAAATGCGGCTTCCCGAGAATATGCATGCCGGCCGCTTGAAAATAGACATCGCCATACATCAGCCAAACGTTGAATTCTACCTAGTGGCCAGAGAATGCTGTGTTCTGGACATTGAAGGATATATCCCCACTACCGGACAACTTCAGCCACTTTCCAGCGGTCTTTTGTCATTGACAGAAGAATAACCATGAAGAAAAAGCTAAGAATAATTAAACGATTCTGCCAACGGTTGCGTGACGAGTGGTTTCCCAAGAGAGAGAAACCTCACGTCCTACAGATGCCGATAACTTCCCGGTGCAACTCATGTTGTGTTACATGCAACGTATGGAAGCATCATGAGAGAACGGATATTGATGCTGTCGTTTTAAAAGATGCGTTGAAAGACCCATTCTTCTCCGAGGTACAATCCGTTGGCATAAACGGAGGCGAGTTCTCTCTGGTGCCGAATTTCATGGCAATATTGGAAGCTCTTACTTCCCTACCAAACCTTGTAAGCATCTACTTAATAACCAATGGCATCGCCACAGAAAAGATTAAAGAGCATACAAGGTCTGCAAAAACCTTCTGCGCCGCTCATGGTATAAGCGTTTCGCTATGCATTTCTCTTGATGGAGTCGGCTCCGTTCACGACACCATTCGCGGCATACCGGGCAACTTCGAGAAAACGATACAACTGATCGAAGATATCTCAAGCAACAGAAGCCTCTATTGCGACGAGCTCATAATCGGCCACACTCTTTCCCGCTTCAACATAGACAAGACGCATGAAATAGCAGACTTCCTGGCTCCTTATGACGTTACACTTGATGTGCATCTGGCTGTACCCAACAAACGTATCGGCACCTTTACCGACAGCGAGAAGTACAACGTCCTTGCAGACGAGAAAAGTCGGCAACTTGCAACAGAATACTTCTACTCCCGTTTCCTTTACGAAGGCAATCTTACGGCGAAAGCACGCTTCTTTGCCAACTACTACTATCTTAAAAACAAGGGCAAAGGCCGCTTGTCAAACTGCCTCTATCGCTATCGCGACGTCACAATCGATGAGAGCTTGAACCTGCGGCTATGTGCCACCGCAAGCGAATCCATCGGCAACCTCGGGAAAGAAAGTGCAAGCTCCATCATAAAAAGCGCTCGAACCAAGAAAGAGACGAAACGGCTATTGAAAGAATGCAACAGCTGCATACACTATTCATACTATACTTTAAGCGTGAAAGGCCGCTTCCTTTTTGCATGCGAAGTGGCGAAGCAGCAATACAGCATGACAATATATAAATGCCACAGTCGCAGACAACGTCTTAAATTATATCTCTCCGCGTTGGGCAATATAATCAAAATGGTGGTCAAATATGATTACTAAGATTAAAGCAACCGTCATTGGATGGTACGGAACCGAGACAATCGGCGACCGAGCCATATTGGCCGGCATTATCCGGCTATTAAGCGAGGTGGCATCCGATATCACCATTGATCTCGGCTCCCTTTACCCCATACTTTCCGAACGGACACTCAGCGATGACGGCGCTTTCTTTGAACAATGCGCACACCAGAGCAAACTGAAGATAACCCTTTTTGACTCCCAAAAACGACAAGAGCTGGAGCACTCCATAAAGCACTCCGATGTCACCATAATGGGTGGCGGCCCGCTGATGGACATTGAACAAATGTATATGGTTGGATATGCCTTCTCCTATGCACGGCGGAGAAAGAAAAAGACCATCCTGCTTGGCTGCGGGTATGGCCCATTAGAGCATTCAGAAACCATAGCATGCGCCAACCGGATACTCGACATGTCGGACCTCTCGATCATGCGCGACACCAATGCCCCACACGCAACTGCCACCAACCTGATAGATCCTGCCGCATTTGCATGCCTCGAGCACCTCAGCAGGCATCCTGAAAAGGCAACCAACGATTTCTATGCCATAAACATTCGCGACATTTCGGCAGCCGGCGGCCACTATCCAACAAATGCCGACATTGAAAAATACCTCATCGAATGGCTTGGACGATTCGTTGACGAAGCCGACAAACCGATACGTCTGGTTCCGATGCACACCTTTTCCGTTGGTTGCGACGACAGAATCATCTTGAACCGGATAGCGAAGAAACTGAAGTCACCCAAAATAGAAGTCATCACCCTTCCCCCGTCGCTTGACGAGACGATGGACATTTACCGGAACGCCAGCTTGTGTATCGGCATGCGCTTCCACGCCGTCTTGATGCAAACCATCCTCAACGGCAACAACATCATCCTCGACTATACCGACCCGAAGCGTGGGAAAATCATCGAACTGATGCGACAACTCGACATCGAAGACGTCTACAAAGACAGATACCTCTCCGCCTGTCAAGTCCACAGCGCAATAACCATCAAGCCCTTCGGAGACACGCCCTACAAACCGGATATGACGCGCATCAAGCAGTTTTTCAATACATACACGACTCTCATCACACAAGCATTACAGCAATGAAAGTACTGCATATAACATATACCGATGCGGGCGGTGCGGGAATTGCGGCCATGAGGATACACCAATCCTTGCGCCGGCAAGGAATAGACAGCTCGATGCTGGTGGCGGAAAAGACATCCTATGACGACAATGTCCTAACTGCCGCAACCTGCTTCAGACCTTCATACATTCCGCCAAAGAACAAAATACTGAGGAAAATCAAGAAAATGGCGCGCAAGCGCGGCCACTTCCTCAGCACAGAAGAACGCTTCAACCGCCTTGTAGAGCTGATACCATACTCTCACAAAACCTTCTTCACCTCACCTCTCTCCAGCTACAATCTCGACCAACATCCGGCTGTTATAGAAGCCGAGATCATTCACCTGCATTGGGTTGCCAACTTCGTCGATTATCCCACATTCTTCCCGGCCACCAACAAACCCATCGTCTGGACGTTGCACGACGAGAACCTCGCCTATGGCGGCTTCCATTACGGGCGGGAACGCGAACAATACTACCCTTACTACGCCGAAGTCGAAGACGCCTACTGTCGGATAAAGCAATCGTCGTTGGCGCAATGCAAGGATATCCACGTGGTGGCGTTGTCCAAGATGATGAAGGACTTCTACACCACACACTCATTCCTGTCCGACCGCCCAACCACCGTCATCCACAACGGGATAGACACCGACATCTTCCGGCCGCTCGACCGGAACATCGGCCGGCAGATATACCACATCCCCGAGCAGAACTATGTAATCGTCTTCTGCTGCGTCAACATCAACGACAAACGCAAAGGACTTGCCGAACTGGTCGAAGCCGTAAGCAAGCTGCAGCAACCCGACATAACACTACTGTGTATCGGCGGCGGACATTTCAATACCGACCTGTCCATAGACATCAGGTACACAGGCCCAATCAACAACCCCTACCTGCTGGCAATGACCTATTCCTGCGGCAACCTATTCGCATTCCCCTCCTACCAGGAAGCCTTTGCGCAAGCACCGCTCGAAGCAATCGCCTGCGGCCTTCCTATTGTCGCATTCCCTTGTAGCGGAATGGAGGAACTGGTCAATCCGCAAAACGGCATCGTATGCAAAGACTTCACCACCGAATCCTTAGTGAAGGGGCTGACCGAAGTAACCAATAAAGAATACGATACCACCATTCTGCACAACGACATCGCACAACGCTTCAACAGCGCCGTAATCGCGAAGAACTACATAGACCTATACAACAGTATACTTCACGCTTGATACAAAGGGCGTCACACAACACCCATCAAATGTACGACACCATTAAAGGCAAAATACTAAACAACAGACTTTTCTTCATGGGGGTCGCCATCATATTTGTCGTCCTTTATCACTACTACTGCGCGGTATCGAACGTCCATCTCCTATCCATCTTTAAAAGAGGTTATATCGGTGTCGACATCTTTCTATTCTTTAGCGGATTTGGGCTCGGCTACTCATACAGCAGAAACACCCTGAAGCAGTTCTACAAAAACCGCCTATGGAGAATCATGCCGCTATACTGGATATGGGCCATCGTCCATCTGGTGGTAATCGGCATCCAAAACAACGTCTTCCCATCCTTTTTAGACATCTTTGGAATCTTCACCACACTAAGCTATTACGGCATCGGCAGCATACGGAGCAATTGGTACTTGAGCGCCATCCTGTTGCTATACGCCGCCTATCCTATATTATATACGCTCACGAAAAAATTCAAATGGCTATTTCTGCTGCTAACGGCTGGCATTACTTTTGTCATCATATACAAGACCCAGCTGAACTGGTATCACAACGTCTTTGTAGGGAGATTGTACATCTTCCTCCTCGGCATCTATATCTATCAAATAATCAACGATGATGACCGGCATCGCATTTTCGACTACATCGCGATTGCACTTATTTCAATCGCGGGCTTAGTGTCCCTGTTCGTCAACACCCACCAGTTTGACTATTGGGGAACCAACTGCCTGTGCCCCATCCTCATAGCGCTACTCTGCCTCTTCCCCGCCAAGATAACGAATTCAAAGATTCTTTCCTTCTGCGGCAAACATTCGCTTGAAATCTTCATCGCCAACTGCTGGACAATGCTGTTGATGTCAACCATAGACAACTGTGCCGGAAGCATAGTCAAAAGCATATTGTATTTCATATCCAACGCGCTTTTTGCATTGGCGCTGATATACATAAACAAGCTGATTACACAACAGCATACAAAAAAGACAGCGTGACGCACCAACAAGCAACATACACCGACCGTTCGACCATCGTTCAACCATCCATCGACCATAGTTCGACCATTACTTATGGTTGAAGGATGGTCGAAGGATGGTCGAAATGCCGAGGGAAGGGCGAAGGAAGGGCGAAGGAAGGACGAGTGAAAAACGACTGGATAACGACTGAAAAACGGGAAAGTACCTATAAGAACCAATATAATAACCAACTGAAAAACGACAATTATGGCAAACAGAGTACAAGGATTGAAAATCAGCGGACGGCTGAAAGAGAGCGGAATAACGATATATAACCGCAACGGAAGGACTGTTACCCGGACGGCGACGAGCATGCAGCCGGAACGGCGCACACGCAAGCAGTTCATTGCCCGCCAGCAGATGCTCCACAGCACGAGGATGTGGAAGCTGGTGAAATGGGCCGGAACGCCGATGTTCCCCGCACGGCCGACGGCCTACAACCGTTTCCTGAGCCTTATGCGCCGCACGGAGGTGGTATTCCTGCCACAGAACGGGCCGCTGGACGGCGCGACGATGCTGCTGCCCGACATGCCGTTGAGCGAGGGCACGATGCCTATTGTGAAGCAACACCTCGGCGAGGTTGACGGCAGCGAGGCGCTCGTCACCAACCTGACCCGCAGCAGCCTCCGCAAAGACGACAAACTGATACTGTACACCTTGAAGCAGGAGACGAAGGGCAAACCGACGGTGCGCATCTCACGGCGCGAGGTGATGCCCAACGAGATGACGGCGACAGCCGAAGGCCTGGCGCTGACCGGCAGCGAGTTCGCCGACGAGATGAAGGGGTGGGCGCTGGTGCATGTGCGCGGCGAGCAATGCTCGACGCAGACGGCCGTCACCCGCTGCACCTACTATAAGCAGTTCACCACCGAGAAGGCCTTGCTGACGGCTGCAGCGAGCTATGGTGGTTTGACGGATGACAAATAGCCGACAGGAGCATGAAACTCTCCATTATCATACCGACTTACAATAGCGCATCGGTTTTGCCGAAGGCGCTTGACAGCATCGTAAGCCAGTCTTTTACCGACTGGGAGGTGCTGATTATGGATGGGGTTTCGACAGACGATACCATCAAGGTCGCCCAAACATATAACGACAGCCGTATTCGCATCTACTCGGAGCCGGACAAAGGCATCTACGATGCGATGAACAAAGGCATCGGGAAGGCGCGGGGCGAATGGCTCTACTTCCTTGGGAGCGACGACTGGCTGATGAACGAAAATGTGCTACACGACGTTTTCGCCCAAGACACCGACAGCTACGATGTGGTGTACGGCGAGGTTGATGCGCCGCACTTGGCATCCAACCATTCGGGGGAATGGACTCTGCAGACAATCGACCGCAACCGATGCCATCAGGCAATCTTCTACAGGAGGAACGTCGTCAGAAGATTAGGTGGCTACAACACCAAATACAAAATCTGGGCCGACTATGACTTGAACCTCAAATGGTTTTTTGACAGGAAGGTCAAGAAGAAGCATATCCCTACGATAATAGCGCATTACGCGGAAGGAGGCTACAGCTCGGTTTGCGATGCGGAGATGTTGAAAGACTTGTCGTGGATATTACTTGTCAGAGGGCGGAGGATGTTTTCGGGCAAGGAGAAGAAGGAGCTTATCCACGAAGCCCTGCTGACGGAGAAATCCCCCTTGAAGCGGCGAGTGCTGAAACTGTGGCGATTATCATTAACAACCAATAAACAATGACTTCCGTTGCCCTTTGCACATATAACGGCGAGCGGTATATTCGCGAACAGCTGCAATCGATCTTCAACCAAAGCATGCCGGTAGACGAGGTGGTGATAGGCGATGATGGCAGCAGCGACGCGACGATGGCCATCATAGACGGCTTCAAGGAGAGATACCCCATACGGGTATTGGAAGGTGGCCACAAGATGGGCGCAATCAGGAACTTCCTGCGCACAATCTCCGAGTGTCAAGGTGACATCATCTTCTTGAGCGACCAAGACGACATCTGGGTTCCCGGCAAAGTGGAGACGATAGTCGGATACTTCAACTCACACGAAAAGATCGACGCCCTTTTCACCGACGCGAAACTGATAAACGCCGACGGCGAGGGGTTCGGGAACGGCTACACGCTGTGGGATTATTTCTTCGACGAGACCGCGCGCAAGCGCTGTGAGATGGGTTTGATGATTGAGGAGTTCTGCACCAGCGCCCACGCTACGGGAGCCACAATGGCCTTCCGGAAACGGTTGACGGAGCGGTTCCCAAAGACCGACGAGGTATGGCACGATGAGCTGATTGCCCGCCTTGCGGTAGCTTCTCATTCTCTTGCCTACCTTCCCGAATGCCTCACGTGCTACCGTCTGCACAACAACCAGCAGATAGGTGTTTCTATCTACAAGCCCGGCGTCACGCCGAAAAGGGATTATCGCAAGCCCGAGATGCCGTTTGCGAACGAAGACTGCTTTTTGATCGACGAGAAGGACAATCGCCATCTTGATTTTCTCCGGTTCCGCTGCAGCCTCAAACACCAGGCGTTCGGCTGGATAAACGCATTGGCGCACCTGTCGACATATAGAGAGTTCTACCACAAGGAAGCATTTGCGTTTGCGCTGTACGACATGCGTTCGTCGGTAAGGCATACCGGACGCAGAATGATAAACAAACTTTTTCCATCCTTCGCCAAAGAGGAAGACAACGAATAATCAATTATATCAAGCCATGAATTCTCCGAAGATATTGGCATATTATCTCCCACAGTTTCACCCCATACCAGAGAATGACAAATGGTGGGGCAAAGGGTTTACAGAATGGACCAATGTGGGCAAGGCCAAACCTCTGTTTCATGAACACTATCAGCCGAAGGTTCCGGCCGACTTAGGCTACTACGATCTCCGTGTTCCTGAGACACGAATAGAGCAGGCCAAGCTGGCAGCACAATATGGTATCTACGGATTCTGCTATTGGCACTACTGGTTCGGCGAAGGCAAGCAGCTCTTGGAGCGTCCTTTCAACGAGGTTGTGGCTTCCGGAGAACCTGACTTCCCATTCTGCCTCGCATGGGCCAACGAGTCATGGAAAGGATTCGATCACGGATTAAAAAACCGCAAAGTACTTATTGAGCAGAAATACGGCGGAGAGAAAGATTACACCGAACATTTCTACTCACTCCTGCCGGCATTCCACGACAAGAGATATGTCAAACGGAACGGGCAACCCGTCTTCACAATATACTTCCCACAAAACATCCCCGACTGCAAAGCGTTCGTCGACTTATGGCAGAACCTCGCGCAGAAAAACGGCCTACCAGGCATCTTCTTTGTCGGGCTGTCACTTCATACCGACGAACACACACTTGCCTCCATGCAGCAAATTGGCATGAACGCGATAACGACTGTCAGGCTCGAGGACTTCTATGGAAAACTTACCCATAGGGTATCTTTGGGCAAAAAGATAAAGAACAAACTGACAGGGAACATCCTACCGCCAAGAGCATTCGAGTACAAAGACACCATGAAATACTTCTACAACTCTTTGGATGCCGACAGGAATATTTATCCCACCATCATTTCGGGGTGGGACCATAGCCCCCGTACCGGATCGGAAGGTCTCATCATGTATAACTACACCCCGGAATTGTTCAAGGAGCACACTTCTCAAATGCTAAGCCTTTTAAATGGCAGAGATGAGGAGGATTCCTTTGTATTCCTTAAATCCTGGAACGAATGGGCCGAAGGGAACTATATGGAGCCTGACTTAAGATATGGCCACCTGTTTTTGCAAGCGCTGAAAGAAGCAATAGATAATTATAAGAAATGACACCAACGGTTTCTATAGTCCTCCCCTGCTACAATGGAGCAGATTTCCTGGCTCAATCTATCGATAGTGTCATAGCCCAGACTTTTACCGACTGGGAGCTCATCATTGTCAACGATTGTTCCAAGGACAACTCGTTGGAGATAATGCAGCAGTATGCCGGAAAAGAGAGCCGCATACGCATCATCAACAATGAACACAACCTCAAACTCCCGGGAGCGCTGAACAGAGGCTTTCAGGAAGCCAAAGGCAGATACCTCACGTGGACGTCACACGACAACCGTATGGCACCCACGATGCTTGAAGAGTTCGTGTCCTACCTGGACAACAACCCAGACAAAGGGCTCGTCACCGCCTGCTATGCAGCCTTCAGCCTCAAGAACAGTGAGACGCTATACGAGGTGCACCACCCCGACCCGCAGTTGCATCTTCCACTCTTCAACTGTGTATGCTATGCTTTCATGTACCGTCGCGAGGTGCTGGATACTGTCGGCGATTACGACACCACGCTCTTCCTCGTAGAAGACTACGACTATTGGGTACGCATCTGGCAGAAATATCCTGTTGGCAAGATATACAAGGTGCTATACTATACCGGCGTCGGGGATGATACGCTGACCCTATCCCGCAAAAAAGAGATTGCAGAGAAACTGGTAGAGATGCGCTTGCGGTATTTCGACAGCTTTAACAACGCCCTCTCGACACATCCAGACTTGCAGCGTAAGTTTTATATCTCCATCGCAGACAATCTTCATGGTATTACCCGCTTGAAATTCATCTTCCAGCGTGGTGTTGCCTTTGCCGCCTACTATTGGTGCTACCTCCGTCCCAAAAAGATTCTAGGGAAAATCAAAAGGAAGCTATGCCACGCCTGACGGTACTCATGCCGACATATAACGTTGCCCCGTGGGTTGAAGAATCTATCCATAGTGTTCTCAAGCAGACCTATCGTGATTTCGAGCTGCTGGTAGTTGACGATGCGTCGACCGACGACACCCTCGACCGCGTCCGCGCCATCAACGACCCACGCATACGCATTGCCTCTTTCCCCAACAATGTAGGCCTCTCCGAGAACCTCAACCGAGGCCTAGACATCATCGACACCGAGTTGGTGGCACGTATGGACGGCGACGATATCGCTGAACCCGACTGGCTGGAAACCGGTGTCCACGTCCTCGACACCCACCCCGAAGTGGGAGTATGCAGTTTCGGTTTCCAGTTCTTTGGGGCTAAGACCTCATTGGTTCGTTTTCCTGAACATCATGAGGATTCCAAAGCCCAGATGCTTTTCGGATGCACAGTAATCGTGCCTGTCTTCCGTCGTGCCGTAATGGCCGACAACCACCTCCGATACAGCACCGAGGCCTTCCCTGCCGAAGACTACATGATGTGGTCGAACGTGTACCCGTTGACACAGATCTACAACGTCCAGCGCACACTCTTCCACTATCGGACCCACCCCACGCAGATATCCACCTCCCGTAGGGAGGCACAGATTGTGAAATCCAACGAGGTCAGGCTAAAGATGCTCCATTGGCTCAATCCCAACTTTACAGACGAAGAAAAACGATTCTTCCTTGATATATTTGTACCTTGTAAAATTGAGTCTAAAGAAGACATTGCCAAACTCAAATGTTTTGCACAACTAATCATCAGCCGCAACACCAATGGGAACTACTCCAATGAAGCGCTGCGACATAAGTTCAAACTCCATATAGGCTACGGGGTTTTGGAATATGTGGAACGCACATATTTCCCACGAAGCTACACCCCAATTGCGTTCCTCCGCTTACTTTCGAGCGGTCTCTACTCCACCCTTCCTGCCAGAAACCGCCGCAAAATATTGGTCAAAAGCCTGCTACTGAAGAAGAAGAAATAGTCACACCATGAGTTATCTCCGCCGCAAACTGCACAATCTCACACACCCTTTGTTGGGGCGTGTACTGATGCTGCATCGTGTCGTGGGACAGCGCAGCGACGGCGAAAAACGAGAATTGGAAGTGACTCCACAATTTCTTGAACAGACCATTATAAAATACCGACAGCAGGGCTACCAGTTCGTCTCCATCGACGAGGCCTGCGACATCATTTCCAAAGGTCACACCAACACTCCCTTTGCTTGCCTTACCTTCGACGATGGATACCAAGACAACTATGATATCGCCTACCCCGTTCTGAAGCAGTACGAAGTTCCCTTCGCCGTGTATGTTACCACGGGGTTCATTGACAACCGTCTCCCAATATGGTGGTATCCGGATGAGCAGTTGGGTATTTCCACCGGATCCTTGAAATCATTAGATGCTGACCCACTCTGCACCATCGGTGTCCACACAGTCAGCCACCCCAAACTTGACACACTCTCTCCCGAGGAACAACAAAAAGAGATTGAACAATCCCGACAAGAGTTGGAGATGCTCCTCAGCCACCCCATCCGTCACTTTTCCTATCCCCATGGCGCCTACAACGCTGACACACTAAAGATTGTGAATGATAGTCATTTCATCTCAGCCCTACGGGCTTGGGGTGGAACTATCCGGAAAGGCGATGCCACTCTGCTGGAACTGCCACGAATAGAACTGAAAGAACCATGAAGACCTTTGGCAACGGAATAAAAGACAAACTTTCGGTCATCATCCTCTCATACGCCATAGACGAGGATATCTATGAGATGAACTGCCGGGCTTTGAAATCACTCCTTGATTCCGAGGCCTGGACAGACGACCTGCAGGTGCTGATTATCGAGAGCAGGAAAGACAGCACCTATACCTATCCGTTCCCCAACATAGATGTTCTTATACCCAAAGAAGACTTTGGTTTCCACAAGTTCTTCAATATCGGTATAGACAAGACTGATGGTGAGTATATCGCTTTCTGCAACAACGACATTATCCTCAAACCAGGTTGGTTCAGCGAAATAAAAAAAGTTGCCAATGCCCATAAACGCTTCAAGTGCTTCTCCCCTATCGACGACAGCGGCGACTATCCCAAGATGACCCCCGAAGCGCTACCCCGCGAGAAAGATTATTACAAAGGCTGGGAGCACCAGAAGCATTTTGCGCCTTGGTGTTTTGTGTGGAAACGAGAGGTGTTCGACATTACAGGTCCATTCGATGAAACCATTGACTTCTATGGCGCCGACTGCGATGAACAGAACATGATGAGCCGCAATGCGCTTTGGAGCGTGGTATGTACCAAATCGGTGGTGAACCATTTGGCCGGGCAGACAGCTATCGTGAAACAATCCAGTAAAAGTGACCAATATCGCATTACAGACTACGAGAAATATCCATTGACAGATTTCGAAAAGAAACACAACTACCCACTCTGGATATACGACGACTACCGATTCTACGACGGCTATCTGAAATTGAAAAAGAAATGGGGATTGGACAACACAAACAAATGGCTGCAAAGGATAATCTCCAAACATCCCATCTTGAATTTCCGCCCTTTGACCCGACTTCTATTCACCAAACAGATGAACTTCTTCTTCTGCCGACTAAGAGGAATAAAACCCTAATCCATGTATAACAACCATTCCATCTCCTTCGTTTCTTTCGCCAATAGCCGTTATGCGTCTCAAAACCGTATCAAACGAGAGGCTGAAGAGATGCAATTCTTCGACCACATCTATGTTGGAGACGAAAAGATGCTTGAGCCTTGGTACTTTGAAAAATACAAAGACCGCTGGCCAGAACGCAGTTTCGGCTACTGGCAATGGAAGCCTTACCTCATCCGACGTGTCATGGACCGCATGGAGGAAGGCGACTTTCTTGTCTATGCAGACGCGGGATGCACACTCAATCCACGTGGTATTCCCCGATTGAAAGAATACCTCCACATGGTGGAGGAAAATGCCTGCGGTGTGCTTGGATTTGACCAGCACTTCCGCGAGGCGGAATGGACCAAAGCCGACCTCTTCGACTACTTCGGTGTCCTCGGCGACCCAAAATACATGGACCACGGACAGGTGGCATCGGGTTGCATCATCATACACAAAAAGCCAGCTTCGCAGCGTCTTGTTGACGAATGGCACTATATCATGCACTTCCAACACGACCTGGCTACAGATTCACCTTCCAAACTGCCTAACGTCCCCAACTTCCAGGAGAACCGCCACGACCAGAGTGTCTTTTCCCTCCTGATGGTAAAATACGGCGGCGTAGAACTTCCTGTAGAAGAATTCTTCACAGAGGGCAATTGGGAAGAGTTGAAAGACTACCCCATTTGGGCCACCCGCAAGCGCATGAAAAAACGCACGTGGCAGAAAGAAATAAACTACCGTATCAAGAAACTATTCCATCTCACACGATGAGCGCCAACTATGCATATATCACCATGGCCACCAGCAAAAACTACTTGCCTGGTTTGATGGCCATGTACTTAAGTCTTAAGCAAACTGGTACGCATATCCCTCTCTATGCCATGCTGCCTCACAACCTCGTTGTTGCAGAACCAAAGGCCATAGACAGTCTTCAGAAAAGCGGAGTCAACATCTTGAAATATAGTGATTCTGTTGATATTCCACAGCAACTCATTGACAACAATGCCACTCAAGGAGACCATCGTTTCAGTCACACTTTTGATAAACTGCTCATCTTTGGTCTTACGCAGTTTGACAAAATAGTCTTCCTTGATGCCGACATACAAATCCTGCACTCGTTGGATCATCTTTTCAACATGCCCCATATGTCGGCCATGATTGCCGGACGTAGTTACCCCGGAAACGAAGATTGGATAGATCTCACATCGGGCATCATGACCATCATTCCGCAAAACGGCCTTGTTGAGAAGATTGCAACCAAGATACCTGACGTGATTGAACAAAAGGGTGCCTGTGGCGACCAAGACATCCTGCAATCCTACTATTCCGACTGGCCTCAGCACCCTGAACTGGATATGGGCGAGAAATACGGTATAATAGCCTACTATGCCGACTACTATGAGAAGCATCTTGGCTACCATTACACCAACAATATCGAAGACACAAAATCAGTTGCCATCATCCATTATGCAGGAGAGAAGAAGCCCTGGATGCAGAACTGGTCTACGCTCTCGGTGCTGAAGCAGGAGCTACAACTGGCATGGATGCGGTTGATACAAAAACGTGACACCAACACCGTGTTATTAGAATACAAACATCTGGTCCGCAAAGCCCAAAAAATGCTCTACGTCAAATGAGTCTACGATCCCTCTTCCGACGCTACCGCACCCCATTGACATCCTACGACGGGCACATCATCTACTATAACTGGTGGAACAAACAGCCTGTCGACGAGATTTGGTTCTCCACCTTCCTGCACAATAGGGATTATACCAAACGTTTCCCTAAGGCACGCTTCGTCTTCTTTTCTTCTCTTGGCAACATAAACCTACTGCGCCTGGACACCTTGGCGCACCCCTTCTCGCACAACCGCAAGCACCTTTATTTCAACGGCGAGAACAATCACCATCCCAACTTCGCCCCATACCTGCACAACCTCCTTGACTACCGGTCAATTGACCTCAGCCTCGGCTTCGACTATACCGACGACCCTCGATACCTGCGCTTCCCCCTGTGGCTCTTGGAAATGTTCCCTCCGAAGTCTACCGAGCAGGACATCCGTCGCATCTGCGACCAGCTGAGCCACCAACAGTGGGATGCCTCTGCGCGCAGCCGATTCTGCGCCTTGGTCTCCGGCAACCGCGGTCCCAACGACCCCGGGGCGCAGCGACGTACACGATTGGTCGAAAGCCTCAACTCCATCGCCTCCGTCGACTGCGCCGGGAAACTTCTACATAACACCGATGAGTTGAAGACGAAATACAACGACAACAAAGCCGAATTCCTCAAGCAGTACAAGTTCTACATCTGTCCCGAGAACGCCTCTGTAGAAGGCTACGTCACAGAGAAAGTCTTCCATGCCATCGGTTCCGGCTGCATCCCAATCTATTGGGGCGCCAACGGCAACCCAGAACCCGACGTGCTGAACCACGACGCCATCCTCTTTTGGAACCCAGACGGCGACAACACAGGCCTGCTGAAACAGATAGAGGCGCTGCAAAGCAACGATAAACTCTATCGGGAGTTCTTCGAGCAGCCACGTCTCAAAAACGACGCCTGGCAGGTGATAACTGGGTACTTCAACTCGCTTGAAAAACATATCGACAACCTCTTTCACTAATGTCACTCCTATCTATTATCATACCGGCTTACAATGCAGAGAACTATCTGCCACGATGCTTGGACAGCATATTCATGCAGGACTTCACCAACTATGAAGTTATTGTCATCAACGACGGAAGCACAGATAGGACAGCTGCCATCTTAGATAGTTATGCCATTAAATATGCGAATCTACATGTCATAACGCAAAAGAACCAAGGCATGGCTTCTGCCCGTAACCATGGTCTCGCACAAGCTACCGGCGAGTATATCATGTTTGTTGACAGCGACGACCGCATCATTGAACATGCCCTCGCAATCCTTGCGCAGCACATCGGCGGAGAGGACATCATAGGCTTTGGCTCACGGATATTTAATGAAACCGACTGCACATATACCAACAATAGCGTAGCGGCCATCGCCTCAACAACAGGTTGGGACTACTTTAATCGCGAACGGCTCATATCCCGACCCGTACATTTTGTATGTATCTGGCAGCGCGTCTACCGTAGAGCCTTCCTTGAAGAACACGGTCTCCGCTTCGTCGACGGTTTAAAACGTGCCGAAGACGACCTCTTCACCACAATAGCTTTCCTACATGCTCGTAGCGTAAAGGCCGTTGCCGACAGTTTGTATATATATCATGTGCGGCCCGGCAGCATCACTCGAAGCAGCGACCCGAAACTTGATGCCGACAGCTGGCGAGTACAGCAAATACTTGCCGACACCTTCATCCCTATGCTGGGCATCAACAAGATGGTCATCTACCAGGTTTTGGCCTCCAACTATATCAACCACCTCTCCATAAAAGACAACACCCTCACCGCAAGCGAGTGGCAACAGTTCAGGGATGTCTGCGTCACCCCGCGGCATCGGAAACTATATTTTATTGCCCACATAAGCCCGTCACTTCTTCGACTCTATAATCGCCTATGCTCTTCACTTCGATAGAGTTTTTCGTCTTCCTGCCGATAGTGTTTGCTCTCTACTGGCTTCTGCGCCGTCAGCTACGGTGGCAGAACCTGCTGGTGGTGGCGGCATCGTATCTCTTCTATGGCTGGTGGGACTGGCGTTTCCTGTTGCTCATCGCTTTCACCTCGGCATGCTCTTACGCAAGCGGACTCTTGATTGGTAGTAACCGATGGCACAAGACAGCCCTTTGGGGCAACATCATCCTGAACCTTGCCATCCTCGGCCTCTTTAAATACTATGACTTCTTTGCCGTCGAGCTGGCCAATCTGCTGGGATGCAGCGGCGACAGCGTGATGCTGAATCTCATACTTCCCGTAGGCATATCGTTCTACACCTTCCAGGCTCTCTCCTACTCCATCGATGTCTATCGTGGCAAATTAGAGCCCACACGCGACATAGTGGCGTTCTTTGCCTACGTCAGCTTCTTCCCTCAACTGGTAGCCGGTCCTATCGAGCGCGCCACCAACCTGTTGCCACAGTTCCATAGGCAGCGGCAGTTCGACTATGCTATGGCTGTCGACGGCATCCGCCAGATGCTCTGGGGATTCTTCAAGAAGGTGGTGGTTGCCGACAACTGCGCCACGTTTGTAGACGATATCTGGGGCGATTTCGCAGGTCAGAACAGCATTAACATGGCAGTGGCGGCGGCACTCTTCTCCATCCAGATCTACTGCGACTTCTCAGGATACTCAGACATAGCAATCGGATGTGCCAAGCTATTTGGCATCAAGCTGATGCGCAACTTCAACGTGCCTTATTTCAGTCGCGATATCGCCGAGTTCTGGCGCCGTTGGCACATCAGTCTTACTACCTGGTTCCGCGACTATGTCTACATCCCTCTCGGGGGTAGCCGAGTGGCGAAGTGGAAGGTTGTGCGCAACACGTTCATCATCTTCCTCGTCAGCGGCCTTTGGCACGGAGCCAACTGGACCTTCATCCTCTGGGGTGCCTTCCATGCGCTACTCTTCCTGCCATTGATACTGATGGGCAAAAACCGCAAATACACCGATATCGTGGCTGCCGACCGTTGGCTGCCCAGCATCAAGGAGTTGGGGCAAATGCTGCTCACTTTTGTCCTTGCCGCCTTGGGATGGATTCTCTTCCGCAGCCAGAGCATCGGCGAAGCCATCGACTTCTATACAAGCCTATTTACCGGCGGTTTGTCCGGAGCCAACCTCCCCATGCGAACCATAGTTTTTGTAGCCATCATGCTGCTGGTGGAATGGTTGCAGCGTAAACGTGAGCACGGACTTGACATGTCGGGGGTGAGAAGCGGGGTGATACGATATATATTTTATGTGTGTGTGCTGGCTTTGATATTCGTGTTTGGTGTATTCAACGAGACCTTCATATACTTCCAGTTCTAATTTCAATCAGATTGCAAAAGAAACCCTTGAAACGTTTTCTGTTAAAACTCGGTATTACTGCCGTTGCCTTGTGGGGTGTGGCCTGGGGGCTTGATTGGGTCATTACACATAATCTTAGGCGTTCCGATGCCCGCATGTTCAGCACCTACAACGCCATCTATGGCGACACCCTGCGGTGCGATGCCGTTGTGATGGGGTCCTCGCGCGGTCAGGTACAATATGATGTACGCATTCTCGACAGCATCGCCGGCCTCAACTGCTACAACCTCAGCGTCGACGGACGTTGCATCGATGCCGAAGTGGTCATCTACAATGCCTATCGCCACCATGCACCTAAGCCCAAGGTTATAATCCAAAACATCGACTGGGGTAGCTTGCAGATGAGCAACGGCTATGAGCGGGAGCAATACCTGCCCTTCCTGGACAAAGACGACCTTTACAAGCAGACGCGTGACAACGAAGGTTTCAACTGGGCCGACCGTTGGCTGCCGCTGGTGCGCTATGCCGGCTACCGCAATGTGATATTCGAAGGCTTGGGGTTGCCCGCCAAATTGGCTCGACCGGCAATATACAAAGGATATGTACCGCGCGACGATGTGTGGGACGGCTCTGCATTCCTGCAGATAGACACCCTTGGCTTCGAGTGCAACCCCGAGGCGGTGGATATCTTTGACCGCTATCTGGCGCAATGCCAGAAAGACGGCATCCATGTGGTGATGGTATACGCACCGTTCTATATCGGAGCCACACGCAAGATGGGACCCGCCGTCGACTCGATGTTCGCGCTCTACCAGTCGTTTGCCGACCGCTATGGTTGCGACATCCTCAACTACCTCTACGACAGCATCTGCTACGACACTATCAACTTCTATAACGCCAGCCATATGAACCGCCTTGGTGCGGAGCAATTCTCCACCAAACTGGCGAAAGATTTGAAAGCATTACTGCAATGAAACATATCCTCATCGTTTTCGGCACCCGACCGGAGGCCATCAAGATGGCCCCTGTGGTGAAAGAGCTGCAACGACGCAGCCAACAGTTCAAGACCACAGTATGCGTCACCGGCCAGCATCGTGAGATGCTCGACCAGGTACTCGACATTTTCGAGATAAAGCCCGACCACGACCTCAACATCATGCAGGCAGGGCAGGACCTCTACGACATATCTTCACGCATACTGCTCGGAATGAAGGACGTGCTCAAAGCCGAAAGACCAGACACCGTGCTGGTGCACGGCGACACCTCCACTTCCACTTTCGCGGCATTGGCCGCCTTCTACCAGCAGATACCCGTTGGGCATGTGGAAGCAGGCCTGCGGACTTATAACATCTACAGCCCTTGGCCCGAAGAGATGAACCGCCAGCTGAACGGCCGCCTCTGCACCTGGCACTTCGCGCCCACCGAGCGGGCACGCCAGAACCTGCTGAAGGAGAACATCCCCGACGAGCATATTGCCGTCACCGGCAACACCGTCATCGACGCCCTGCATTGGGTGGCAACTTCGGGCAAAGCGAAAGCCCCTCAGTTCGGACGCGACGAGAGCCGTCGGATGGTGCTCATCACCGGGCACCGCCGCGAGAACTTCGGCGACGGTATGGCCCATATATGCCAGGCAATCAACACGCTGGCTGCGCGGTTCCCCGACGTAGACTTTGTCTACCCCATCCACCTCAACCCGAACATCCGCAAGCCGGTACACGAAATCGTCGACGGAAGCCTCAGGAACATATATCTAATGGAGCCGCTCAACTACCTGGAATTCATCGGCATGATGCAGCAATGCACCTTGGTGCTGACTGATAGCGGCGGCCTCCAGGAGGAGGCTCCCGCCTTCGGCAAGCCGGTGCTGGTGATGCGCGACACTACCGAGCGGCCCGAAGCCATCGAGGCCGGCACCGCCCGCCTGGTGGGCACCGACAAGGACACCATCGTCGATGCCGTAGCCCTCCTGCTCACCGACCACGACGCCTACAACGCAATGGCCCATGCCGCCAACCCCTTCGGCGACGGACATGCCGCCGAGCGAATAGCCGATTGTATACGAGACTAATACCACGATTAAATAGCTTACCCTCCACACACCCTCCTCACACCAACCACACATCATCATCACATCCACATCACGATTTGGTGAGGATGATATGAAGCGGATTTGTTGTGGAAGCATTGTAGGTATCTACCGACAGGGGTCAACCGGCGAAGCGTTTACAGTAAAGACTTCTCTCTAAAGAATAAGGAAAGCACATAAAAGCAGAAGATTTATGGCAAGCATAAAGAAAGGACAAACCGACGGGTTAAGCGGGAAACTCGGTAACATTGTGAGATACAAATGGAAAGACCGGGAATGCGCGCGCGAATGGGTGATGCCTAACGACCCCAAGACGCCGGCGCAGCTGGCATCACGGAAGATTTTCGGGAAAGTGTCGAGCCTCGGGGCCGAACTGCTGCAGGTTGTCAGAATCGGGTTCCGCGGTATTGCCGCCGAGAGGAGCACCACCGAGAAGAACGTCTTCGTGCGGTTGAACCGCCAGCATATCAGCATTGTGGACGACGAAGCGATTGTGGATTACACCCAGCTTCAGGTTGCCGACGGCCCGTTGGCTGCTGTCGATTTCGGCGAGCCTTCGACTGCCGACGGCCGCACGATACGCGTGGCCTTCAGCAACCGTGAACATACCAATCGGTTCAACTACGTGATGCTTGTCGCCTACCTGCCGGAGAAGCGCAACTGCATGTTGTCGGAGCCTGTGTTCCGCAGCGCCGGCGAGGCCGAGATAAATCTGCCGGAGAGCTGGGCGGGTTGCACATCCCACATCTACGGCTTCTGCTGGGACGGCAAGGATGCCGTCTCGCCTTCGAGCTACATCGGTATTGTCAACAACACTTCGGATTGAGCCATACCGCAAAGAGAATAATCAATAATGGCTAAAAGCATCCACCTTCCCGGCCTCAACGGGCTGCGAGCCATCGCGGCGCTCTCGGTGATGTGGGGCCATACCTTCCAGCACGACTTCGGCGACTGGGGTGTGGAAGGCTTCAAGCTGCCGGTGGTGGCCGACGGAGTCACACTCTTCTTCGTCATCAGCGGCTTCCTCATCACCTACCTGCTGCTGCACGAGCAGGAGCAGAGCCGGACGGTGAGCATCCCCAAGTTCTATATGCGACGCATATTGAGGATATGGCCTATATACTACCTCTATCTGCTAATCGCGGTGTTCTCCACATCCACCTGGCACGACCCCAACATCTGGTACTATTGCTTCTTCACCGCCAACATACCGTTCATCCTGACAGTCGGCATCTGGCCCATAGTGCACTACTGGAGCCTCGGCGTCGAGGAGCAGTTCTACTTGTTCTGGCCTTGGCTGGTGAAGCTGACCAAAGGCAGACACAGCCGCCTGCTGGTCATTGCCGCGAGCGTGTGTGTCGCATGGCTCGCCTGCAAATGGGGCCTCTACCTGGCCTACGGCACCAATACCGCCTACCGTTTCTTTGCCGTCACACGCTTCGACTGCATGATGATAGGCGCCATCGGGGCCATACTCTACTTCATGAATAGCAAGCTGTTTACCAAGTTTCTGATGAACCGCGCGCTGGGAGTTGTCTGTTTCCTGCTGCTGCTGTTCTCTCTGCCATGGGCCAATGTCATTCCTGCGCCCATAAGGCCCCAACTGATTGCCATCCTCTCGCTTGTCTGCATAGCCAGCCAGCTGGACAACCCAATAATCAACCTCGAGAACCGAGTGTGCGACTTCGTCGGCAAGATATCCTACGGCATCTATGTCATCCATCCGCTGCTGATATTCGGTCTCTCCGCGCTCTATCGCAACGCCGGCATACAACTGCCGGAAGCCGCTGCCACAATACTGATATACTGCATCCTCACAGCAGCCACCGTACTTGTGGCCTGGCTGTCATACAAGTTCTATGAGAGCCCGTTCCTGCGGCTGAAGAACAGGTTTGCTATCGTACAGAGCCAAAACTCCATGATGAAATAACATGCCACGTTTCTCCGTCATCATACCGCTCTACAACAAAGCGCCTTACGTCGGCAAGACCGTAGAGAGCGTCCTTGGCCAGACTTTCGGCGACTATGAGTTGATAATCGTCGACAACGGGTCGAACGACGGCAGCCACGAGATTGTGGCAGCGTTCACCGACCATCGCATCAAGATAGTTCGCTTGGAGGAGAACGTCGGCGTCAGCAACGCCCGTAACAAAGGCGTTTCCTTGGCTTCGGCACCCCATATCACCTTCCTCGATGCCGACGATTGGTGGGAGCCCACTTTCCTCGAAGAGATGGCCGGACTCATTGATCGTCACCCCGACGCAGGCATCTACGGCACAGGCTATTATATCGTGAAGAACGGCAAGAAACGGCTGGCACCGATAGGTGTTGACGAGGGGTTTGAGGAAGGCGAGATAAACTACTGCGCGGTCTATGCCAAAACTCTCTGTATGCCACTTACGAGCATAACTGTGGCAATGCCGAAGGCGGTATTCGACGAGACGGGCGGCTTCAAGCCCCACCTGAAGCTGGGTGAAGACTTCGACCTATGGGTCCGCATAGCGCTGAAACACAAAACGGTCTTCCTCAACAAGCCGTTGAGCAACTACAACCAGGATGTGGATGTCACCTATCGGGGCACCCACCACCTGCGCGACCCCAAAGAGCACATGCTGTGGAACCTCGGCTATCTGGAGCCCGAAGAGAAGACCAATGCCGACTACAAGCAACTCATCGACAACCTGCGCACCTACAGTTTGCTCCCCTACCTGCTCACCAAACAATACCGCAGCGCCGCCCGTCAGGAACTGGCCAAAGTGGATTGGAGCCGACAGCCGGCCAATACCGCCCGCCTTTATCGATTGCCTGTCGGGATATTGCGTCTGCGCAGATTTGCCCTTCTCACAGGGGTTAAAATAAAAAAGCTTTGCTCATGAAAATCATTATCGATCCCGAGGACGACATACAATACATGAGTTTCTACATCAAAGGGCTTGAGGAGATGTTCGGTCGTGAGAGTGTAGTGTTCAACCACAAAGCCTTCGATGAGCTGCCGTCAGAGGAACGTCATACGAGAACCATGCGTTTTATTATTAAAACCGGTTCCTCCGAGAGAAGATACACAATCGACACCAACGACAGCCACCGAGTAAACGAGGTTCTGTACCAATGGTGCGACGCCTACGGGAGCGTGAACGCCAATTTCAGTAAGACCCCCGAAGCGCTACAGAAGAAACTGATATCGCTGTGTCCGTCGTTCGCAATACAATACACGCACCCTATCCATGCTATTGTTCCGACTCTCAACGGACTGCTACACACACAACGCAACAAACGGAAATACCTCGGCTGTTGGAAACGGACCATGCAACGTCCACGGTTGGAGGCATACACCATGCAAGAGCCACGCGAAGGCTATGTCTTCCATCTCTCAACATTGTGGCAGAGTGACGAATGGAATCGGAATGACGAGGGTGTGAACTTACGACGTGCATTGTTTATCAGAGCCTGCAAAGCATTGGGGGCGGAGATGACTTTTGAGGGAGGGTTAGTGACATCAAGAACCGGTGACAGCATCGCCCAGTTCACTGACTGTCTGAGCAAAAGGTTGCCTGCCGACGAGTGTCTGCAGAAGACAAAGGAGTCGACGTTTGTGTTCAACACCCCCGCCTACTGGAACTGCCATGGATGGAAACTGGGCGAATACATGGCATTGGGGAAAGCCATCCTGAGCACCCCATTGAGCAACGACCTTCCGTCGCCGCTTGTGGAAGGCGAGCATATACACTATGTGGATGTAACCTCGCCGACGGCGTTGGACGATGCCATCAGGCTGCTGCTCAACGACAAGGCGTACAGAAAACATTTGGAGAACAACATCCATCGGTATTGGTGCGACTACGGAACACCGCAGGCCTCACTGAGACTGATGGGAATAACACAATAAGCATGATACCTAAGACAATACACTATTGCTGGTTCGGGCGCGGAGAGATGCCGCAGCTGGCTAAAGACTGCATCGCCTCGTGGCATAAGCACATGCCCGATTGGGAATACAAACTTTGGAATGAAGACAACTTTGATGTCGACAGTACCCCTTACACCAAAGAGGCCTACTCAGCAAGGAAATATGCTTTCGTGACCGACTATGTGCGACTCTACGCCCTCAGCTCCGAAGGCGGGGTTTATATGGACACCGATGTGGAAATACTGAAGCCATTGGACGACCTGCTTCACCTTGATGCATTCACTGGATATGAGGGTAGCAAACACAAGCCCCCAGTCACAGGCTTGATGGCCAGCAAAGCTGGGGGGCAATGGGTTGAAGAACAACTACATGCCTACGACGGACAGCATTTCTGCCGCGAAGACGGCTCATTGGACACCACCACCAACACCCAACGTATCAGCGCCATCATGAAGGCGAATGGATTTGTCTGCGACGGGAAGAAAGGACAATACAAAGACCTGACCGTATTCCCTTCGGAATACTTCTGCCCTCACCAGACCACAGGAGAGTACCTACTTACCGAGAACACCTACTGTAACCACCACTTTATGGGATCGTGGAGCAGCCGTGATACAAAAGGATGGAAAGATCTCATCAAGAACCTCGTAGGCCAACGAGTCATGACATATTTGATAAAAACGAAACGCAAACTTATTGGTTGACAATGGTACCCTATCTGCCAAAGAAAATATCCAACACCGCCATCTACCTCTACCTTGGAGCACTGGCTGCTGTGACCATATTCTTCATCCGTCACACCATGTCACTGACATTCTACATTATAGGAATAGTGTGGGTGGTGGGCTTCTTCCTGCTCAGTTCATATTGCAGTATCAAATGGCAAACGATTCCCCAAAAGAAGCTTTTGCGCAACCTGTTTCTCTGCGCTCTGGGGCTTCGCTGGGCATGGACCATCTTTGCATACATTTTCTATATGTACAAAACAGGGGCTCCTTTCGAGTTCTCGGCCGGCGACTCTATATGGTACTACGAAGAAACCATGGGCAACGTGCATGCCAATATAGCAGATATATGGCGTTATCTTTTTGTTGACTCCAAAACCATATCCGACTCTGGTTATGTGCTCTACCTTTCGTTGCTGTCTAAAATTACGGGCTACAGTATCCTTCTTCCACGACTGGTAAACGGCCTCTTCAGCGCAATAATGGTTCTATTGGTCTACTTTCTGGCCAAGCGCAACATAGGCGAAGAAGGTGGCCGAATGGCAGCCATCTTTACCTGTTTCATGCCAAACCTTATCTTCTATTGTGGGTTGCACCTGAAGGAAACGGTGATGATTTTCCTCTTGGTTGCCTTCCTCGAACGCGCCGACTATCTGTTGCGTAGCAAGAAATACAATGTTTTCACTATTGCTATCCCTATACTATTGGTCGTCTCACTTTTCACTTTCCGCACCGTCCTGGGCGCCGCAGCCGTATTCGCCTTTGCTACAGCACTGGTTTTCACCAACACCTCGATTGTAGGCCGGGGGAAACGCATAATGCTCATCGCCTGGGGAGTACTGGCTGTGACAACTTTGACTGGCGGAGTCATCAGCAACGAACTGCAAGCAACATGGGAGGATCGTGGCGAGAACCAGATGGCCAAACGCACACACCAGACCAACAAAGGTAACCAATGGGCTAAGTACGCCACCGGTACTGTCATGGCTCCCATGATGTTCATCATGCCGTTCCCTACAATGGTGGATGTAGACCAACAATACAACCAGCAGATGATCAGTGGAGGAAACTATGTACGTAACTTCTTCGGAGCATTTGTGCTGATAGCAGTGTTCAGCGCTATTTTCATTACCAAAAAATGGCGCGACCTCTCTTTCATAGGTTCCTTCGCCATTGCATACTTAGGCATCATCTCGGCCAGTGGATTCGCCAACTCGGAACGTTTCCTACTGCCAGCACTGCCGGTCCTGCTTATCATGGCGGCTTACGGCATAACTCTGCTCAACGCCAAAAACTACAAGTTTGTCAAGATGTGGTACTATGTCGTACCCATTATGGCCATAGCTTGGGCATTCTTTAAACTTGGTTCGCGAGGACTATTCTAATCATGAAGATTCTACTTATATGTAATTACAAGCCGGGGGTCGGAGGAATCTCGGGACAGGTGGAAATTCTGCAGCGGAAACTGAGGGAGGATGGCCATATTGCCGATATATTCTCCACCAAAGCCTCTGTCTTAAAACGGCTGCTGCTCCCTCTCAAGCTCCGTTCTGCAGCCAAACACTACGACGTGCTACATATCCACTGCTGTTCTGGATGGGGGTTTCTTCCGGCAGTTGTCGGGGTCACTGTTGGGCGGTGGATGAAGAAGCGCATCGTGCTGACCTACCATGGTGGTGGGGGCGAGAAATTCTTCGACAAGCACCCCAAGCTGGTGCGCCACTTCTTGAAACGCACCAATGAAAACATTGTACTCTCTGGATTCCTAGCCAAGGTGTTTGAACAACACCACATACCCTTTGTCACCATTCCCAACATTATAGAACTGGACGACACACTTTTCCACCTGCGGGAACAACTGGAGCCCAACTATATATGCACCCGTGCCCACGAGACATTATACAACATCCCTTGTATTCTGCGAGCATTCCAAAGGGTACAAGCCGAACACCCAGAAGCCACTCTGACTCTTGTAGGCAGCGGCAATGAACACGAAAGTCTCATCAAGATGTCAGAGGAACTTGGCTTACACAATATAACCTTCACTGGAAGGGTCGACAATAAGGACATCTATTCGTACCTTGACAAAGCTGATATAATGCTCTCTTCTCCAACGGTAGACAACATGCCAGTGTCTCTACTCGAAGCAATGAATGCTGGATTGCTGGTAATCTCAAGCAATGTAGGAGGTGTTCCATACATGGTGAAAAACAACAACACCGGCCTGCTCTTCGAAAGCGACAACAGCGATGAATTAGCCACAAAGATGTTATGGGCCATTGAGAACCAATCTATTGCCATTACAATAACCATGCAAGCACACAAAGATGTCGCTCGCTACCGATGGGAGAATATCAAAGACCAACTCTACACTGTCTATGGCATTCGTTCATGAACATATAATACTGCCTCTCAGCGACCTGCTCAGAGGGGAATCGGTGCACAGATATTTGCGAATACTCAAAGAGTCAGAGCACTGGACACCCGACCGGATGGCCGATTTCCAGCAGCAACGTCTGCGAAATCTTCTCAAATATGTCGCCAAGGAGGTACCTTTCTATCGTGACTGGTTCCACGACCAGCGACTTAATCCACAAGATGCCACTCTCAATCAGATGCCTATAGTCAACAAGGCTATCATGCGTCAAGAAGGCATTGATCGCTTTTCTGCCACACACTTCCCCCAGAAAGACCGCAGCCTCTCACGCTCAAGCGGTTCTACAGGAGAGCCTTTCTCATTCTATGTTTCACGCGAGGCTTCGTCAGTCAACACAGCAGCAAAACTACGCACATGGTACCAAGCCGGGTATCGTCTTGGCGACTGTTACATGAAGATTGCCAACTGTGAACGCCATGGGAAAATGAAGAAATGGCAAGACCTGATAAACCATTGTATATATATACCCTTCTATTCCATTGACGACACATCGCTCAGCAACATTCTGAACACCATCGAAAGGGAGCAGCCTCTATACATACGCTCCTATCCGGCACCTATTTATTTGCTTGCACGCTACCGCAACAGCCACACTGGGTACACATACAACCCACGACGGATATTTACCACAGGCTCAACATTGCTGGACGATTACCGCGAGGAAATCGAGAAAGCCTTCGGTTGTGATATCATCGATTCCTACAGTTGCGAGGGCACTCCAAACACCTATGAGACACCAAATCACGATGGTTACCATGTGTGTGGCCACTATGGCATCATCGAAGTGCTTGACAACGATGGATACCAAATCTCTGACGGTATCGGCCGTGTTGTCAGCACCGACCTCTGGAACATGGCACTCCCCTTCATACGCTATGATACCAAAGACCTTGTCGAAGTCCACAACGGGAAAATTACACGTATTATGGGTCGCGAGAGCGATGCTTATCTTGCCAATGGCGGTGAGATATACACGGTGCATAATTTCTCACATTACTTCATTTATGACATCCCGGGGGTGGACTGTTACCAAATAGTACGCCATCGTGACGACTCTATAACATTCAATATTGTTACCAACAAAGATTTTGACTCCTCAAGAATCCAGGATATTGTCGATTATTGGCAGCCAAGACTCGGTGCCAGCGTTTCCGTCAGTCTTGTAGACGATATACCCCTCATGCATAACAACAAAAGGCGAACCATCATCTTCGAACCATGAAACTTTTAACACACTACTCCCAGATACCGTCAGACCAGTGGGATGCCTTGGTAGGGAACTCACCGGTAACCTCGTGGTTCCAGACGCGAGAAGCCTATAACTTCTTCGATAGCCTCAGTTTCACGGAGCCCTTTGTGTTTGGGGTGTCCGACAACAACCAGATTGTATGTCTGACAGTGGGTTACCTGCAAGGCGATGGGGGGTGGCTGAAACAAAAACTCTCTCGTCGTGCCATCATCATTGGAGGTCCTCTTCTAACGTGCCAAACCACCGAGGCACACCTCTCCTCCATGCTCTCCGCCTTACGGGAGAACCTTCGCAAACGTTGTATTTACATAGAGACACGCAACCTCAACGACTATTCGTCGTGGAAGAGTGTCTTTGAAGCAAATGGCTTTTCGTACCAGGCGCACCTGAATTTTCACCTCGACTCCACTTCCTTGGATGTTATCAACAGCAACCTGAGCCGCACACGTAAACGCCACATCCACGTAGGTTTACGCGATGGAGCAACTCTGGAGACCGCATCCTCGGATAACGATATCAATGAATTCTACAAAATTCTCCTCGACCTTTACCAGACGAAAGTCAAGAAGCCTCTGCCCCCCCCCGAATTCTTCCATAAACTACACCATCTTGATTCTGCGAAAATCCTTGTTGTCAGATACAACAGTCAAGTAATTGGCGGTATGGCATACGTCTGCCTCAACAAAAAGGTAGGCTACGAATGGTATGTGTGCGGTAAGGACGAAGCATTCAAAAATCTCTATCCATCGGAACTCGCCACCTACGCCGGCATCAAGGCTACAGCTGACAAAGGATGCCCTCGTTTTGACTTTATGGGTGCCGGCAAGCCAGATGTGGAGTATGGGGTACGTAACTTCAAAGCCCTTTTTGGCGGCACGCTTGTGGAACACGGCCGATTCCTGTTCACCTGCCAGCCATTGGTTTACAATGCAGGAAAACTATTCATGAAAATAATCAGTAACGTAAAATGACAATAAAGAATCTTTATACGCGCTGCCGAAACGCATTCCTATACAAGGTACTGCAGCGGATGCCTTATAACAAAATACGTATATGGGCCCTCCGCAAGCAGGGCTATTCGGTAGGACAAAACGTATATATCCCATCTGATGTTTGTATTCCACACAACTTCGTCAACAAACGTGGCTCGCTGACCATAGGCGACCGGGCATCCATCGCCCCAAGGGTAACATTGATCTTATCTTCACATAGTAACGCTTCATCGGCATCTAAGCACGTGACACATCACGACAATACAATCACCATCGGCAACGATGCCTGGATTGGTGCCGGAGCAATCATCATGAACGGAGTGACTATTGGCGATGGAGCCATTATCGGTTGTGGAAGTGTGGTGATACGGGATGTGGAACCCCATACCGTCGTCGCCGGCAACCCGGCTAAAGTAATCAAGAAAATCACATTAGATGAACATACTTATTGACATCGGACACCCAGGGCATGTACATCTGCTGCATGGGGTAGCGGAAGAGATGATTGCGAGAGGACACAAGGTGTTCTACTCGGTAAGAGACATCCCTGTCGCCAAGCGGTTAATGGAGCACTACAGGATGACTCCATGGGTAGACCTTGGCGGCAAGAAAGATAGCCTGACCGGCAAAGCACAGACTGTACTGCACCAAGACATTCAGCTACTTAAGTTTGTACAGCGAAACCATATCAACATCGGTTTAAGCAGCGGCATTGTGCTCAGTCATGTGTCTAAACTAACCTCTATGAAGGCCTATGTGTTCGACGACGATGACGACGCTGCGGAGCCTTTGATAGTTAAATACGGTCACCCTCTGAGCGATGTGGTCTTCACCCCCGACTGCATCCGGAGGAAGACAAAACATGCCGTCTATTATGCTGGTACCCATGAGTTGGCTTATCTGCACCCAAAACGCTTCTCGCCCAATCCTGTTGTTTTGCAACATGCTGGTATACAAGAAGACGAGCGCTTCTTCATCATGCGCTTCGTGGCACTGAAAGGTCACCACGATGTGGGACAGCAAGGTTTGACGATGGACCAAAAGAAAGCGCTGGTAGCGTTATTGAAAAAGCATGGCCGCGTCATAATCACTTCTGAGAGAACCATCGAGCCTGAGTTTGAGCAATACCGACTGCCGGTACCACCGGAGGAGATACATTCACTGATGGCTTACAGTGCTATGTTCCTCGGCGACAGTCAGACGATGACCTCCGAAGCCGCTGTACTTGGAGTGCCTGCACTGAAATGCAACACCTTCGCCGGACGGCTATCCGTGCCCAACATGCTGGAAAACAAGTACGGACTCTGTTACGCTTACCAACCACAGCAATTCGATGAAATGTATCATCACATTGAACAACTGTTGGCAAAAGACCCCGAAGAACTCAGAAACGAATGGCACGCCAAACAACAGCGGATGATAGATGACATGATTGACCCTACCGACTTCTTCGTCAACTATATAGAGAACAATGAAAGCTTATCTTGAACTGAAGCGGCAACCGTTGCCGCACTATAAACGAGCAAACCTATGGGCAACCATACGTCAATCGGCTCGCGTACACGGATATCGTTGTGCCTTGTGGTTTGCTATCATACGTTGGAAGGATCATGTGTTCAACCAGTGGGCAATGCGTTGTCCTTGGAACGCCCTAAGAATAAGACTACAACGATGGCGCGGAGTGCAAATAGGGCACAACGTGCACATCGGTCCAGGATGCACTCTCGACTACCCATACCCCTACTTTGTCATCATTGAAGACGGTGCCTCTCTGGCTGGCAACAACTATGTGTTAGCGCATAGCACACCTATGGAATACCACAAACAATGCGTGGAATCATTTGTAGCACCGACAGTTATAGGACGTAACGTATGGGTTGGAGTGAATGCCACAATTCTTCCGGGTATCAGCATAGGCGAAGGGGCTATCGTGGCCGCCGGCGCAGTAGTAACCCAAAACGTACCTCCCCGGACACTGGTGGCCGGTGTTCCCGCAAAGGTTGTAAAACAACTTAATATCTGATGGACTTTACTGTTGAGAAATACAAGGAACTACTGGAGGCTCTGAAAAAGCATAAATGCTTTAGCCTCAGGCACGATGTCGATCTAAGACCTGACTTCTCGCTTCGCATAGCGCAAGTAGAGGCTGCCTCAGGTCTCACCGCCACATACTACTTCCGCACGGTGCCGGAGAGTTACGACGAGGCAATTATACAACAAATAGTCTCCCTGGGCCATCGGGCTGGCTACCACTACGAATGCCTTACCACATGCAACGGCGACATGAAGGCTGCCTACGATGACTTCTGCCTTAATCTGGAGAGACTACGAAAGATCGTTCCCATCACCACCGCTTGTGCACACGGCAGCCCCAGGTCTCCTTGGAACAGCCAGGATATCTGGCTGCATAACGAAATACATGCACTGGGAATAGACTATGAGCCTATGCTGGATACCGACTTCAGCAAGACCCTATACCTTACCGACACTGGCCGACGCTGGGATGGATATAAGGTGAGTGTCCGCGACAAGGTACCTCAATATCAAGAGCAATGGGAGAGAGAAGGGTTGATATTCCACCACACTGACGATATCATCAAAGCCCTCAAAGACTCACAACACCACATACACCGCAAATCACTCCTCGTAAACACCCATCCACAACGCTGGATGCCCTTTGGCATACAATGGATGATGGAAGCCGGCCTGCAACAAGCGAAAAACATTGCCAAACGTGTCATAGTAAGCACACGCCACTAACCTACAATACCACACAAAAAGAGAGGGCCGCGACATCTGTCGCGGCCCTCTCTCTTTTGCATTTATCGTACGTTCCTGTACTTCTCCATCCACTTGTTCACTATCGCTTCTGTCTGCGGCGTACGCTGTATTATCAGCGCCATACGGTTGTTCTCCTGCGGATCATACTCCATGATACCGCCAACAGGCATCAGCAACAGCTGGTTGGAACTGACATTAAAGTCGTTGACAAGGATGTTATAGGCAGCTTCGCATCGACGCTCCGACAGCCACTGGTTATGACGTATCGAACCGGTTATCGAGTCAGCAGCACCGATAACATAGTATTCTATCGTGTCGTCAAGGTTGTTGACTTCCTTGGCAAACTTCTGCAACTTCTTGCGACCGTTATAGTCCACGTCGTACTTGTCAAGCTGATAGTAGACTATCGTGGCCGGGAGACCCAGCGACTCATTGGACTGCAATAGCTCTTCTATGACGTTCACCGGCGCACGGCCCAAGAAGTCCTCCACCGAATCAAGACGCTGCTGCAGGCTGTCGCGCTCCTTGCTCATATCCACCAACATCAGCGAGTCACGCTCTCCCTTGACATGCGAGAGGTTCTGCACCGAGTCTATGGCGTTGTTCAGGTGGTCTATCCTACCCTGCAGCGTCGACACCGTGTTGCGAGTACCGAATGACAGGAACTCATGGTTCACCTTCTCGCGTGCCGACGTCTTGGTGTAAGGATTGAACTTGGTGATACTCTTCAGCAAGTTAAACTTGACACCTATATTCAAGCTGGGGTTAAGGTCAAATATTGAGTAATCGTTCTTGTAGGGCGTCCAGTCCCATGTCGACTCCGAGCCGAACAAATCAAGATGCGAGTGTATCGTCACATGATCCGAGATTATGTACTCTACACCGACGCCGAGCGAGAAGGCCAACTCCATATTACGACGGAAGCTACCCACTTCATAACTGCCCACAGGGTTGCGCTGTATGCCGTAAAGCATTGACATACCAAGTCCTATAGGAGTAAACACATGCCATCTGTTACGCTTTCCCGACTCATATCCCATAACGAAGTTCGTCCAGTCAAGAGTCACAAAACCCAAAATAGCTGCCGCATGGGCATGGAACGGAGTATAGCCGTTATCATTCCTCGCGTCCGTAGAATAGTCAACGAAGGGCTGCCTGCCATACTGTGTCTGTCCGTCGACATTGAAGAAATATAGCCTCAACGACACCGCGATATCGGGTATAACCCACTTACCTATCTCTATCTTGGCGTTGAAGTTGAGCTTGTTCATACGTGCCGATGCCACAAGCTCATTACCGATAAAAGTCTGGATACCGCCCGATAACGCAAGATACCAGTTATCAAAGGGCGAGGCAATAATGTATTGCAAGGTATCCCTATCGGCACCGAGGGCAAACCCCCTACTTCTCTGGCCAGACACACTTACAGTAGCCAGAAGCAATAGAGCAATTACAGTAAACCTTCTCATCTCTTTTTATTAGTTTTCTTTAGTATTAGTATCTGTATTATTCACTCTTTTATGTTTCTCCGTTTTTTCCTCATCCTCTGCACCATAGCCGTAACCGTAGCCATAGCCATAACCGTAACCATAGCCATAGCCATAGCCATAACCGTAGCCATAGCCATAACCGTAGCCGTACTTACGCTCGTAAGGCATCAGCTTGCGGTAGTGCACATCGTTGAGCAGCAGAGCCATATTTGGGAAAGCATGACCCTGGTACAGCTCCTCGATGTTATCAAGCATACGCTTGTCGAACTTACCCGAGCGAATGACGAAGAATGTGTTGTCCACCAGGTGTTTGATGACATCGGTATCCACCACCAGACCCGTCGGCGCCGAGTCGAGGACTATATAATCGTAACGTTTGCGCAATTCAGCGACCAAAGCATCCAGTCGCCCATTGCCAAGCAACTCTGTGGGGTTGGGCGGTATAGGACCTGTGAAGATGGCATCGACACCACGGCTCACGAGGTCATGCTTTATAATATCCTCTATATTGTCCACCTTGCCCACCAGGTAATTGGAGAGACCTGTATGGTGGCGCGAATAGAACAGACGTGTCAGCGATCCGCGCCGCAGGTCGAGGTCCAACACCACCGTGCGCTTGCCGGCAAAGCCGAAGCTGGCGGCAAGGTTAGACGAGATGAATGTCTTGCCCATGCCGGGCATGAGCGATGTAATAAGGTACACGCGCGAAGAGCCTTGGTCCTTGTCGGTGCCGAGGAAGTCGACTTTGGCACGCAACAGCCTGAACGACTCGCACATCGCGTCATGTCCGCTCTCCGACACCACGATGGAGCGGTCGTCATCCTTCTCGCGCGACGGTATCTCGCACAGGAAGGGCGCCGAGGTGGCGTATATTATGTCGTTGTGGTACTTCACCTTGGTGTCAAACAGACGCCTCAGGAAGAAGATGCCCACAGGTATCAGCAGACCTACCAACAAGCCCAGCAGCGTGGTGCGGCTCTCGTTGGGAGCCACAGGGGTGCGGTTGATGCGCGCAGGGTCTAGCACCTTGCCGTTGGGCTCGATCGAGGGCTGGCTGATCATCAGCTCCTCACGACGGCTCAGCAGATGCAGGTAGAGGTCTTCTTTAATCTTCGACACACGCTCCAAGCTCTCTATGTAGAGCTGCTGCTGCGGCACACGGCTCATCTTCGAGCTCGCCATGTCGGCCGTTATCTGCGCTTCGGCTATGCGCTCCTGCAACACGCTGACATACACGTCTAGCAGCGTGTTCATATCGCTCTTCAGCGTAGCCAGCTCAGCCATCTTCTGCCTCACCACAGGGTTGTTCTGGCTCTGGTATTTCTTCAGTTCGAGCACCAACGCATTGTGCTTGGCAATAAGCTGCGTGATGTGCTCGTCATCGACACCCACATTGTTGGGTATCAAGTGAGTCTCATCGCTTTCGTTTGTCTGTATCAGGTAGCGCGCCGTGGTGAGCTGCTTGTTCAGGCGCTCTTTCTCTTCCGAGCTCTGTATGCTCGTTGCCAGGTACGACTGGCCGTACGAAGAAAGGTCGAGCAAACGGTTCTCGCGCTTGAAGTCGGCCAAGGCGTTCTCCTGCACACCGAGGTCACTCTGCAACAGCTTCAGACGTTCGTTGATGAAGTCGTATGTGTAGGCGATGATGCGCTTCTTGTCCTTGACGGCGTCGTCATTATAGACGCGTATGGCTTCGTTGATGACGTCGGTGGCACGTATGGGCGAAGCATCCTGCAACACAATCGAAATGATGGTGTTGAAGTCATCGTCGCGGAACACCTGCATGGCGGCACGGTAGTAGTCGGCCACAGCGTTCATGCTGCGATGCTCCACATGCAGGGTCTGCCCGACATAGGACTCCGACATGAACCATGTGGGATGCACCACGATGCGACCAAACGGCATGGCCACAGTGTCCTCACACTCAATCTTTATCGGCTCGTAACCCGCCTGCGTGGCGGTAAGCGACGTCGTGCTGTTGAACACCACATCGAACGCCACAAAGTCGTCCTCGCCGTTGTCTATGAAGTCAACCTTTATCGGCGACTCACCGTAAAGGTCCTTCACACGGTTCACATACTTGGTCTTGGAGGTATAGAACACGTTGAGCTCCAGCGTGCGCGCCACCTCCAGCATCGCCGACTTCGACGAGAATATCATCATCTCGTTGTTGATGTTGCTGTTGTACAGCGCCTTGGTGGCGAACATGTTCTTAATCGAAGCCTCGCGGATGGAGTTGTCGTTACCGCCCGTCGACGAGCCCTTGATGAGCACTCGTGCCGAACTTTGGTAGACGTGGTTCTGGTGACGCACCCAATAACCGGCCACAAAAGCTCCCACAGCTGCACATAATATCAGCCAGTGAAGGTTGCGCAACACTATAAACATTATATCCTTGACGTGAAGCTTGGGTCCTTTCTTCTCGTCGAGGAATGCCATGTTGTTATTTTCTTTGCCGTCTGCCATTTATACTACTCATTTATTTTTGCTTATTGCCCTATAGAGTGCTATGGAGGTCAACAGCGATGCCATCGAGAGCATAGCCGACACCAGGCCCGTCCAATAGTTGAACTCCTGCCTCACCGTGCCGTTGTTCATGCCGTCGGTGATGATGAAATCGTTCTGGTGCAGCATGAAGAAGGGGTCGTTGAACACATCCGACGAGCGTGGGTCGAGGTAGCGCATCACCATCTTGCCGTTCACCTCGCGCATCACGGCGATGCGGTCGCGCGGCGTGAAGTTGTCGAGGCCGCCGCTCAACGCCAACGCCTCGAGGAAGGTGCAGCGCTCGTTCGGCACATTGATTACCTTGCCGCCGCCAGCACCTATGAAGAATATCTTGAAGGTGTTGAAGCGCACCACGACGAAGGGGTCGTCGAGGTACCCACCGCGCGTCAGCCGCGCGATGATGGTGTCTTGCAGCTGCAGACGCGTCAACCCGGCCACATGCATCTTGCCCAGCACCGGGAAGTCAATGTTGCCGTCCACATCCACAAGGTAGCCTCCCTTGGTGTCACGCACCACGTTGAACGGAGCCACAAGCTCTTGGTTCGGCTGCGCACTCGACACGACGATGCTCAGGTCGTCGTAGGGTGTTATACGGGCCTCGAAGCGGTCTTCGAGCTGTATCTGGCTACCATGCGTCATGTCCTGCAGGTAGTTGACGCGTCTGGGGGTGACGCACGACGCCAACGTCATTATCGCCACCCCTAACGCAATCGCTTTAACAATTTTCAAGCGCATCTTCTCTGATTTTTCACTTTATTAGCCGAGTCTCTTGAACTGGCAGGTGAAGTGGCGCATCAGCTCAGCCTCCCAGGTGATCTCAAGACCGCGTTTGATGGTGTCGCGACGGTCGTAGACGTTCTTCAGGGCTGCGGCGATGACGTCCATGTGGTTGTTGGTGTACACGCGGCGCGGGATGCAGAGGCGCACGAAGTCGTTGCCGCCGAAGCGGTTCTCGCGGGTCACAGGGTCGCGGTCGGCCAGCACATAGCCAATCTCGCAGGCGCGGATACCGGCCTCGAGGTACAGCTCGCAGGTCAGCGTCTGGGCGGGGAACTCTTCCTTCGGTATGTTGGTCAGCACCTTGTCGGCATCGACGAAGATGGCGTGGCCACCGGCGGGACGCTGGTAGGGAATGCCGTACTCGTCGAGCTTGGCGGCCAGGTAGTGCACCTGCTTGATGCGGGTCTCCACCATCTCAAACTCTATGTTCTCCTTCAGACCGACGGCCAGAGCGTCCATATCGCGGCCGTTCATACCGCCGTAGGTGAGGAAGCCCTCGAAGGGGATGCAGAACATCTTGGCACCCTCGTACCACTCCTGCTTGTTGGTAGCGATGAAGCCGCCCATGTTCACGAGGCCGTCCTTCTTGGCGCTCATGGTCATGCTGTCGGCATAGCTGAACATCTCCTTGCAGATCTCACGCAGGGTCTTGTTCTCATAGCCTTTCTCACGGGTCTTGATGAAGTAGGCGTTCTCGATGAAGCGGGCGCTGTCCACGTTCACCGGCACACCGTACTTGTGGCAGAGCTCGCAGGTCTCGCGGATGTTCTGCATCGAGACGGGCTGGCCACCGACGGTGTTGTTGGTCACGGTGAGCACCATGAAGGGCACATTGCCCTTGTTCTCTTTCAGTATCTTCTCAAGCTTCTCCAAGTCGACATTGCCTTTGAAGGGCACCTCAAGCTGGGTGTCGTAGGCCTCCTTGACGGTCACGTCGATGGCGAAAGCCTTGCGGCTCTCGATGTGACCCTTGGTGGTGTCGAAGTGGGCGTTGCCGGGAATGATGTTGCCGGGCTTCACCAGGTAGCTGAACAGCACGTTCTCGGCTGCACGGCCCTGGTGGGTCGGGATGACATACTCGAAGCCCGTGAGCTCCGTGATGGTGTCTTTCATGTGGTAGAACGAACGGGCGCCGCCGTAGCTCTCGTCGCCCATCATCATGGCGGCCCACTGGCGGTCGCTCATGGCGCCGGTGCCGCTGTCGGTCAGCAAGTCGATGTAGACATAGTCGCTCTTCAGCATGAACACATTCTGGTGGGCTTCGTTGAGCCATTTCTCACGCTGTTCGCGAGTGCTTTTCTTGATGGGTTCTACCATCTTGATTTTCCATGCTTCTGCAAAGGGAAGTTCCATAGTTTTTTTATTTTTAATTTTACGTTTTGGGTTAACTGAATATGTACGAAAACAAACTTTGCGGCCACTTTTTTTTCACCACTTTTCAATCCCTCCAACACATGCCGCTCCGGTATCTATAACAATGCATAAACATCTCTCTTCTTGATATTTAAGAAGAGCTTATGCAGCGTCATATTGGGGTTGTACTTCGTCATATCCAAAGTGCAAAGATACGAATATTTTTTAAATACAAGAAAAAAAAATTTCGCATACACGCACAAAAGGCTCTCCGACGACCCTTCGGCTATCCTTCGGCGGTCTTTCGGCGATCCTTCGGCATTTCTTCAGTAGTTCTTCAGTGTTCTACTGAAGAACTGCCATACCGGAACGCTACTGGTGCGCCGCCGCACCTAAACCCGTCCTAAACCCGTCCTAAACCCGTCCTAAACCGCATCAAACCGCCCACAACCAAGACAAAGATTTTTGACCCACGACACAATAATCCACGCCCATGCGCGTTGTATTTGCTGTTATGCTGAAAAAGGCGCTCATATTGACGGCCTTCCTGCTGACGGCAGCCATCGCTGCGGCACAGACACCATGCGACTCGCTAACGGTGCCTATGCACGAGGACTTCGACAGCTACGGCACCGGCGTGGAGGCGCTGCCAGCCTGCTGGGTGGCACAGCGCAACTACGACATGGGCTACCCGCCCCACCTTTCGCCACAGCCCGCCCGCAGCGGCACGGCCTCGCTGGCGCTCTACCCAGGCACCATCGCCGAGAGCCACTACAGCATAGCCATCGCCCCGCCAATAACGGGCCTGACCTCCTTCGACGGACTTTTCCTGCGCTTCTACCTCTACTCCACATCAACGGCGGCACGCCTCGTCGTGGGCTTCTGCGCCGACACCGGCCGCTACACACGGGCCTTCGAGCCCATCGACACCCTGCACGTCGACCAAGGCTCACGCTGGCAAGAGATGCTTATCGACCTGTCGGCCTACGGCGGCGACGGACGCCGGCTGGCATTCCGCATGGAACGCGGCCTCCAACCCGACGCCACAGGGGTCTTCATCGACGACGTGCGCATAGGCAGCTGCGGCACCACCGTGCCTACGGTCTCCCATGTGGGCAGCACACAACTGACGCTGCACTTCGAACCGTTCGGCACCGGCGTGGTGGAGGTGACCTACGACGGCGACACCGTGAGCCCCGCCACTTCGCCCCTGACGCTCACCGGCCTCACACCCGACCGCCTCTACACCTTCGAAGTTGGCTGCTCGGGGGGCGAGAAGCAGAGCGTAAGCGTGCGCACCATGGAGAGCGCCGCCATGGAACTGGCTTACTACGAGAACTTTGACGCCACCGACAGCGTGGTGCCGCGCCACTGGCGCCGACCGACGGCCAACAAGCCGCAGGTGGTCGGCGGCATGCTGCGCATGATGCCCGCAGCCGACGACAGCTGCATGGCTGTGATGCCCCTGCCGGCATGGGCGTCGCTGTCCGACCTCACCCTCGCGCTGCGCTACAACGCCACAGGCACGGCACGCCTCGTGGTGGGAGCTGTGGAGTTCCCCGAGGAGGCCGCCACATTCATAGCCATAGACACCCTGCAACCGTCAGCCACCCAGCCCGTTGTGCTGCCTCTGCACGACTACGCGGGCGTCGCCGCCTACCCCGCCCTTCTGGCCGTGGGCAGCGGCACGGTGACGGTGGACGAGCTGCGCCTGGCACGCTGCCTGCTCAGCGGTCAGCGCGTATACAACATCACCGAGAGCGAGGCCACGCTGGCATGGGACACCCTGCTGATGGCCGACGGCGCCGCGGTGCTGGTGGAATACGGCCCGGCGGGATTCACACCCGGCACGGGAACGCTCGTCACGGCGACCCAATGCCCGCTGACGCTCACCGGCCTGCCGAGCAACAGTCCCATCGACCTGTACGTGTGGCCGTCGTGCGGCGACGCTCCGGCGCCATGCGACCACCTCGGCTTCAGCACCTTCGCCCACGCTGTAGTGCCGCCCTACTGCGAGGGCTTCGAGGGCAACGGCACCATGCCCATGGGATGGGTGGCCAACAGCGGCGCCGTCATAGGGACTGACTCCTACCAAGGCAGCCGCGCCTTGATGCTGTCGGCCGGCGGCACAGCCACCATGCCCCTGCTGGACGACGCCACACCCGACACCTGCTACCTCGAATTCTACGCCATAGGCAGCGGACGCCTCGTCGTGGGACGCCGCACAACCCCCTACGACGCTATAACATACACAGACGCAGTCATCGGCAACGGAACCTGGAAGCGCTATGTGGTTCCCGTGGTCAACGCCGCAGGCCTCTGCCTGTCGCTGACAGCTTCGGCCTCTTGGAGCGTCGACATGCTGAGCCTCCGCACGGCGGCTATCGTCGACGCCGCGGTCAGCGCCATCAGCCAGACGTCGGCACACGTGGCGTGGTCGTTCCTCAACGGCGACAGCGCCGTGGTGGAATACACACGGCTGACGGGCAACGCCAGCGACTTCACCACCGGCAGCGGCACCACCCTGCTCGCCGACAGCGCCCTCACACTCACCAACCTGCAGCCGGCTTCGCGCTATGCCGTGCATATAAGCCCCCTCGACGGCGGCGACGCGGCGGCATGCAGCCACATCACCATGCAGTTCATCACCTTGAACCCACCGCTCACGGTGCCTTACTGCCAGAATTTCGACGGCCTGGCGTCGGGCTCCTACCCCGAGGGGTGGCGACGCCTGTCGCAGGTGGGCACCTACCCCATAGTGAGCAACCAGCGCAACCTCTCGGGCGGCCGTTCGCTGCTCTTCATAGCACGCCAGGGGCAGCCCACGGTGGCCATACTGCCCGACGCCGACGGATGCCCTCCGGCACGCACCCTGGCCTTCTGGGCCAACACAACGGCCGGCATCTCGGCGGCACGCCTGATGACGGGCTACATGACCGACGTCACCGACATCTCTACGTTCGTGGCCGTAGACACCATGACTTTCGGCACAGCCGACAGCTGGAAGCACCACCTGGTGCACCTCGACAGCGTGCCGGGACACATGGCCCTGATGCTCAGTACCGACGGCGCCCAGGCGACCACCTACCTTGAGAACCTCTGCGTGGAGCCCTGCGTGGCACATAACCTAAACTTATACGACCTCGACAGCACCTCGGTCAAGGTGCGGTGGGAGGCGACGGACAGCCTTATGCTGATCTGCCGCATACACCACGGCGGCACCATGCGCACCGACACGCTGCACACCTCGCCGGCGACAATCAGCGGACTCGACCACAACACCACCTATACGCTTGCCTTCGAGGCGCTCTGCTCCTGCGGCACCTCGGGCGCCACATACTACATAAACCCCATGTATTCAAGCAGCGGAGCCACGTCGGTGAGCATCAACACAAGGCCGCCGCTGTACAACACCCCATACTGCAACAACTTCGAGAACACCATCTCTGGCAACACTCCCGGCAACTGGCGCACCCGCGGAGCTGCCAGCGTGACCGACCGCAACCGCTACGGCGGCGGCCACAGCCTGCGCATCACCGGTGGCACCCCCATCAGCCTGCCTCCTTTCGCCGACGTGACGGGCACGGTGGTGAGCTTCTACCTCTACGGCATGCACGAGAGCCTGCTGAACGACAACGCGATAGTGGTGGGCGTGATGACAGACCCCGACTCTGCCGACAGCTTCACGGCGGTGGACACCCTGCACCTCACAGCCCTCGGAGGCTGGCAGCATCTGGTGGCCGACATGGCAGGATACAGCGGCGACGGACGCTATATCACCCTGCAGACACCCTCGGGCAGCGGCACCATGTACATGGACGACCTGTCGGTGACAGACTGCGCCATCGGCGAGGCGTCGGCCTCGGTGACAGGGACGGTGACATGGCGCTCGTGGCACAGCGTCGACAGCGTGATTATAGAGTACGGCCTCTCGGGCTTCACCCCTGGCGACGGCACAGGCATCAGCGACACCGTCAGCGACTATAACATAACTGGAACTCATAGCCACACCCTCAGCGGCTTGGCCACCGGCACAAGCTACGACATATACCTCACGCCTTACTGCGGCGGCACCACCACATGCCAAAGGCTGATGACCACCCTGGCGCCGGCAGAGGCGACACCCTACTGCGAGAATATGGAGGCTGCACTCCCGGCAGGCATACCCTTCGGATGGGCCGTAGGCCGCTCCAACAGCGGCACTCCTGAGATGGCGGCACTCGGCGGAAGCCAGACGCTGCACATGAAAGCATCGGCCGGCAACCCGTCGATGGCGGCATTGCCGCAGCTGGCGGTGGGCGACATCGAGACACACCAGCTGACCCTGCGCCTGCGCACCGACAACCACAACCGAGCCCGCCTCATGGTAGGACAGATGCCCGTGCCTACCGACCCCAACACCTTCACACCGCACGACACGTTGTCGCTCAGCGCCTCTGGCCAGTGGCAGACGATGCAGCTGCCGCTGACGCGCTTCTCGGGGACGGACAACATCGCCTTCATGGCTATGGCTACGACGCAAAGCGTGGACCTCTGGATGGACGACCTCTCGGTGACTCGCGGCTTGGCTCCCACAGTGGCTGTGGTGTCGGCACGTAGCGTACTGCTTACCAACAGCGACACAGACTATTACATCGACTATGCACCTGTGGGCACACCGGCAGGAGAAGGCGTCTCGCAGCACATCACGACGGCATCACAGCTCATCGGCGGACTGCAGCCGGAGCAGAGCTACCGCTTCTACAGCAGCCACGACGGCACACCCACCTGCCTGGCACCTACGGTGGTGACCATGCCGTCGGAGGAGAGCCTCCCCTACTGCCACCGTCGCGACACGGTGAGCAGTCTGATACTGCCCGAAGTGGCCATCGACAGTCTGCGGCGCCTGCACCTGTACTTCAGCCTGCGAGGTGGCACAGCGGTGGCTGTCGGCGTGCTGGCACAACGCGGCGAATGGGGCAGCTTCACGCCGATAGACACGGTGGAGGCACCTACCGGCACCTGGGGCGACATGCACGTGAGTCTGGAGTCCTACGGCGGCGAGGGACGCTTCGCAGCCCTGCGCACCCTCGGCGGCGGCAACGCCGTCATCAATGGCCTCACGGTATCGCCCTGCGAGCTGCCCACGGTGACCCTGACACCCGACAACAACGCCGCTATCGGCGGCGTCGGGGCCGTGGAGTATGGCCCTGCCGGCTTCGCCCAAGGTTCGGGCACCACGGTGACGGCACCGGCGACAATCACGCTCGCCAACAACACCACCTACGACTTCTACCGCCTCTGCGACAGCGGCACAGCCACCTGCGCGGCGCCCCTGCAGTTGACAACGGCCATCGACCGATGCCCGCTGCCCGACAGCCTCACGGTGGCGCAACCGGGCAACGGCCGCGTCGAACTGGGCTGGGAGGCCTCCTATGGCAGTTTCTGGATAGAATACATGTATGCCGGCAGCGCAGCCGGCAGCGGCACCACAACGCACGTCACAGCACCGCCGCTGGCGTTGATACTGGACCCCGACACCGTCTACGACATCTATGTGCGCTGCGACTCGGCAGAGCTCACCGACCGCGCACCGCAGCGCGTGGCCACACTGGCCTCGTCGGCACCGCTGCCCTACTGCGAAGGCTTCGAAGAGCCTCTGGCAGGATGGCGCGTGCTGACCGACCGCAGCGGCAACTACGCCAGCGTCACCACCGGCAACGCCCACAGCGGCACGTCAAGCCTCAAGGTCAGCAACTACCTGGGCACCACTTATCTGGTGCTGCCGCAGCCCGACGTCGACAGCCTGCGGCGCCTCGCGGTGACCTTCTACGCCCGCTTCACGGGGAGCAACGGCCACAGCCTCACCCTCGGCACCATGAGCGACGCCGGCAACCCGCAGACCTTCGACTCGCTGGCCTCCTTCACATCACTGCAAGGAGCCTACAAACGCTGCTTCTTCGACCTCGCCGACTACTACGGCAACGGTCACTTCATAGCCCTGCGCCTTAAGGACGACGACATAGCCTATATCGACGACCTTCAGGTGACAACCTGCGCCGCCTACGGTTTCCGCATGACGGAAATGGAGGCCGACCACGTGACCATAGAGTGGCAGCAGACGGGCACGCCGACGGTGAGCATCAGCTACCGCCCCATCGGCGACACCACGCTGACGACGGTGCACGCCACCACGTCACCCTGCCGCATCGACGGCCTCCTGCCGCTGACCAACTACGTGATATACACCACCCACAGCTGCGCCGAGAGCTGCGACAGCACGGCGGCGATGCCCATAGACACCTTCTACACCTTCACGCCGCAGGGCGGCACGGGCTGCATAGACTATACCGACCTGCATGCCGCCTACGTGACCTGCAGCTACGGCAGCTTCAGCAACCCCACAGCCGACATCGGGGCGGTCGACAACGGCTACCTCAGCGCCAACAGCCGCCATACGGTGCACTTCGACACCACCGAGCGCGACGCCCGCACCGGCGGCCTGCTGCGCACCATACCGCAGGGCGAGAAGGCCTCGGTGCGTCTCGGCAACTGGAACAGCGGCGGCAACGCCGCTCCCGAAGCCGAAAGCATCACCTACGGCATGAACGTAGACGCCGACGACGCCGACCTGCTGGTGCTGCGCTATGCCGCCGTACTCCAAGACCCTGAGCACTCGCCGTCGCTGCAGCCTCGCTTCCGTCTGGAGATACTCAACCAGTACGGCCAGCCCATAGACTCCTGCTCGGTGGCCGACTTCATAGCCAACGCCGCCCTCGGCTGGAACCAGGCCCCCAACGAGGTGCTGTGGAAAGACTGGACCACCGTGGGTATAGACCTCACACCCTACAACGGCCAGACCATCTTCGTGCGCCTCACCACACGCGACTGCGGCGAGGGCAGCCACTTCGGCTACGCCTACTTCACCCTGCGCTGCGGCTCACGACGCATGCAGACCGAGGGGTGCAGCACGGTGCCCAACAACCGCTTCACGGTGCCCACAGGCTTCTCCTACCGCTGGTACACATCGGCCGACACCACAGCCACCATCTCCGACTCCGCCAGCATCTGGGTGCGCAGCGACAACAGCATCACCTACTTCTGCCAGCTCTCGTTCATCGACAACCCACAGTGCCACTTCACCATGAGTGCCTTCGCCGGCGCACGCTACCCATTGGCGCTCTTCGACACAACGCTCACGGTTGAAAACTGCCAGTTCGACCTGCAGCTCACCAACCGCAGCACCATCAGCGGCGACGGCGTGACGCCGCTGGGTACCGGCGAGCCCGTGGAGACCTTCCGCTGGCTGCTGCCCGACAGCACCGAGAGTTCGGCGACGGCTCCCAGCGTGCACCTCGCCGACACCGGCGACGTGCTCATCACCCTCATAGCAGGCATCGCCAACAACCAATGCATAGACACCCTGCGGCGCACCATCAACGTGCAACGCCCCTACCCCGCCACCGCCATCGACGGCCGCAACGACCGCTGCCGCAACGACGGCACAGACACCCTGCGGGTCCTCAACGCCACCTCCTACGGATGGCTGGACGGCGCCTTCGGAAGGGCGGCGACGATAGACAGCAACGACGTGATACTGACAGGCTTCACCTCGGCCGACACCACCCTGACGTGCTTCACCGTCGACTCCAACGGCTGCCGCGACACCCTGCGGCACACCGTCAGCGTGCACCCCACCTACTACCGCGCCTACAGCGACTCCGTCTGCTCGTCGGACCTCACCTACGCGTGGCTCGACACCACATTAGGCTTCACTCCCAGCCAGTCGGACATCAACGCCAGCCTCTACCGCCACACACAGCACGGCTGCGACAGCACCATGACCCTGAGCCTGCACCTGTGGCCATCCTACTACCACCAGCCCGTCGACTCCATCTGCGACGACGCAACACGCACCTTCTTCGACACCGTGCTCAACACCACAGGCCACTACACCCACCACGACACCACGACGCTGGGCTGCGACAGCGTGGTCACCCTCGCCCTCACCGTCATGCCGCGACGCTTCACCACCGACCGGCAGGAGGTCTGCGACTCGCTGCGCTGGATAGACGGCACGCTCTACACCGCCGACACCACAGGCGTCGACGACACCCTGCACACCACCTTCGGCTGCGACAGCATCGTGACGCTCAACCTCACGGTAAACAGCTCATACTATAATATATACTACGATACCTTCTGCGCCACCTCACTCTACTTCTTCCGAGGCAACGTCTACACCCAGAGCGGCATCTATGCCGACACGCTGCAGACGATACGCGGCTGCGACAGCGTGCTGGCCGTGGGGCTGACACGCCTCGAGGTGCCGCAGCTCGGCGTGGACACCATATACCATTGCGACGCCCTGAGCTACAGCCTCGTGGCGCATTCGTCGGTACCCTACCTGCTGTGGACAGCCGACACCAACGACACGCTGCTCGACAGCCAGCGCCATAGCGGCACGCTGACCGTAGCGCCCACAACGACAACAACCTATACCCTATTCACCGACTATGCCGACCGGCCCATGTGCCCGGCAAGCACACAGGTGACCCTCACCCCCCTCACACGCCCGACGGCAAAGATGCACGTGACGCCGGCACAGCTGACGCCGCAGAGCCTGACCTTCGAGGCAAGGGACATCAGCCCAGCTGGTTACGCATCGCGTGCGTGGTTTATCGACAGCGTCGAGCAGCCCACCAGAGCCTATACCCTCTACGGCGAGGCGACGAACGAGGCCGACACCGTGGAGGTGTGGCTCGTCGTCTATGACGGCCATTGCAGCGACACCGCCATAGCCCTGCTGCCCATACGGCGCAGCGACCTCATCATGCCCAACGCCTTCATGCCGGGCGTCGAGGGCAACGAGCGCTTCACGGTGGCCGGACTCAACATATCGGGCTATGAGATAAGCATCTACGACCGACGCGGCATGATGGTGTACCACAGCGAGGACATCGGCCAAGGGTGGGACGGACGCAACATGCGCGGCGAACCCTGCCCCCCGGGCAACTACATCTACCACCTGCGCTACTCCACCACCTACCGCCCGTCGTCCTACCAGAAGGTCATAGGCTCCGTGCTCCTCATCCGTTAGCCTTATTTCATTGGACATTATGCGGCACCGCACCCACACGGACGCCCCTTCGCCTTCTTCATGCCTTCTTCATGCCGTTTACTAGCCGTTTAGTAGCCGTTTAGTAGCCGTTCAGCCGTTTGTCCGGAGCCTCTTCGGAGTCCCTATATCAGTTCTTCAGTAGTTCTTCAGTATAACACTGAAGAACTGCCATACTGGCTCCGTAGGGACTCCGAGGAGAAAAGGAGGCGGCGAGAGAAGGGGAAAAAATAACTTTTTTGTGCCATGTTTGAAAAAAAATGTATATTTGCATTTTGCACGTAGCGCGCGCGGACGTGTAAAAGATTAAATCACAATCACATGCGCGAAATGCGAATATATAAATTATCGCTACAGAAAAAAAAACAATATACTAAGGCAATCGTAAAAATGAGCAAAACTGCCACAACTGAGAACAAACTAATGCGACGCAAAGCGCTCACATTACTCTTTACAATGCTTCTGCCACTGACTATCTGGGCACAGACCACCGACATTACCAGCTTGAGCGACATCACCAACATGGCCGGCGACTACCGCCTCACCGCCGACGTCAGCGGCGCGGGGCACAGCACCATCGCCGGACCCTTCACGGGCACGCTTGAGGCCGCCATCGACCCCGCGACCGACATGCCCTACCGCATCACGGGCCTCGACGCCCCGCTCTTTGAAATTCTCACCGGCACGGTGCGCAACCTGGTGCTCGACGGCGTTGCCATCAGCGGCACCACCAGCGCTACTGGCGCCACCGGAGCCATAGCCTGCGACGCCAGCGGGTCGGCACGCATCTACAACGTGGGCATCCTCAGCGGCTCGGTGGGCGGCACCGGCTATACCGGCGGCCTCGTGGGCCAGCTCATAGGCTCGGCACGCGTGGTCAACTGCTACAGCTTCGCCACCATCACCGGCGGCAGCTCGGTGGGCGGCATCGTGGGGTACAACGGCGCCACAACAACAGCCGCCAGCATCAACACCATGGTGATGAACTGCATGTTCTACGGCGACATCACCGGCGGCACCACCGTCTCGCCCGTCTTCGGCGGCAACAACATCGCCAACCTCAACAGCGGTGGCCTCAACACCTTCAACTACTACGCCTACGACGAGCTGCAGACCTCGGCCATCAGCAACAACAAGTACAACAGCGCCCTCGCCGTCGAAGAGAAATTCCTGAAACGCCACGAGTTCTACCGCCTGCTGCTCAACAGCAACAAGAAGCTGGCGGCCTTCTACGTCACCGGCAATGTGGCCGACGCCAACCTGATGCTCAAATGGGTGCTCGAGACCGCCGACCGCAGCATTGACAACCCCAAGCCCTACCCCATACTGAAGGCTCAGGGCTACTATCCCTCCATCATCAACCCCGACTTTGCCAACGCTCCCGACAGCGCCACCGTGGGTCGCAACCACGGGGGGAAGGTGGGCCGCACGCTGTCGGTGACCATCAGCAGCGCACAGACCACCGGCGGCCAGACCAAGCCCACAGGGGCCACCATCACCACCTCGAGCCTGACGCTGCAGCGCACCGACAAGGACTTCGACCGCTTCAACTACAACTACGACAAGGTGCAGCTGCCCTACTACAACGATGTGGGCACGGGCAACTGCACGGGCAACCGCGTGGTGACGGGATGGAAGATCACGGCCATCACCGCCATAGATGGCGACCCCTACACCTCGGCCAACTACCCCACGACGGGCATCAGGGACTTCCCCGACCACAACTACGCCGACCGCAAGAGTTCCAACAAAGACCTTTATTCTGTAAGTGGTCGCGTGTTCTCGCAAGGAGCCTACTTCGACGTGCCCTACGGCGTCACCTCCATCACCATCGAGCCCTACTGGGGCAAGGCTCACTATATTGCCGACCCCAACTACGATGTGGTGTACAAGACCGACTATACAAACGGAAACAAGCAGAACGTGACCCAGACAGGCACACAGGTGAACACGAGTACCACGCTGTTTAATGGACAGAATGTCGAAACGAGCATTGAGCGAGCTTTAAACAACATAAACAACAACATGGGTGGCTGGGGACCTACCGTCTACGACAACGCCCTCGTGCTCGTGGGCAACCTTCATTTGGCCACTGTACCGCAAAACGGAACCACACCTTTCACCATGACGTCGGTGGACACGGACAACGACCATGAGCCCGACTACAGCCTCATCTATCACCATATCGGCAGATCGAGCATCACCCCCATACGCTTCGACTTCCTGAACGTCATCGGCACCGCGCAGGCACAGAAGCCCAACGGCGCCAGCCTCATCTGCAACTTCACCATCTTCAAGACCAGAGGCTGGTTCGAGGTCACCAATACAGCACTTTTCTACACTTCGCAGCTGGAGTATGAGAATCTGGACAACAACACCAAGACCGACGCTCCGTTCATCCTGCTCGGCGGCGTGGTCGACCAGTTTGTGTCGACGCAGAGCAAAGATGTCACAGGCAAAACCATCTACATCCATGTGGGCGGCAACGTGTGGATCAAGGAGTTCGGCATGGGCACCCACAGCGACGGCGCCAAGTCGACACCCCATGTGCCGGTGTCGGTGACGGGGGGGGAGTTCCCAGGCTTCTACCTCACCGGTACCTACAAGGCCGATGCTGCGGTACGTACAGACAACGCCGAATGCTACATCAGCGGCGGCTATATCCACGAGGCGGCGGGAGCGGCGCTCGAACAAATCAACGGCAACGTGCGGTGGCAGATATACAACGCCGACATCGACAACTTCTTCGGTGGCGGCATCAACGACGCCAAGCCCATCACAGGCGACATCACTACGGAAATCTACAACAGCCATGTGACGCTCTTCTGCGGCGGCCCCAAGTTCGGCAACATGCAAGCCAACAAGAAGGTCACCACCCGTGCCGAGGGCTGCGTCTTCGGCGATTATTTCGGCGCCGGCTACGGCGGCACCTCCCTCTCCAAGAAGAAATACTACGATAACTCTACATACAACTGGAACACCCTTCAAGGCTACTACACCACAGACCGAGGCAAATATTTTGACGGAAGCACCACAGGGTCCTCACAGACATCAGGCAAAGACTACGGCAAGAAAGGCCCCGGTGTGGCCACCGACTTCGACTACGAGTTCTTCGTCTGGACCAGCGGCACGACAGGTGCCCGACTGTATGTCTTGTTCGCCGCCTTCTCGACAGCGCAATGCAACAAGGTGTCGTCGAGCCTGAAGAAGTGCACCATCGAGAACAACTACTACGGAGGCGGCAGTCTCGGCAAGGTGACCGACTCGGTGACCTCGGTGCTCGACAGCTGCAGCGTCAAGGGCAATGTCTTCGGCGCCGGCTTCTCGGCCACGCTGCCCACCATACAGGTGAGGAACGGCGGCTTCACCCAGAACCCCAACTACAACAGCGGCTCGGGCATGTTTGAGCCCGGCATCTTCACCGGCACCACCGAGTACCATTGGAAACATGTCAACACACTCAACAACACCAACGTTGGCATCAGCACCGTTGGCGACAGCAACTTTGTACACACCACCGTCGACCTGAACCACCTCGGCACCGTCAACGGCCACGTAACCCTCACCCTGAAGGGCAACACCGTGGTGGGCACCCTCGAAGGGTCGGCCCTCAAGGCCGGCACCGGCAGCGTCTATGGCGGCGGCGCCGAGAGTGCCGTCAGCGGCAACACCTCCGTCATCCTCGAAGGCCACACCCACATCCTCGGCGACGTCTTCGGCGGCGGCGACGAAGGCGAAGTGGACGGCAACTCGGAAGTGATACTGAAGGACGAATAGAAAAAAACACAAGCTATGAACAAGAAAAACAAATTGGTTTCCGAAAGGATGTATGTTCGAACTTGACAATCAAGAGTCAGCCGCTCTAAGATCAAAAATCTTGATGTTAAAAACCACGAGCTGAAGAGGAACGTTGTACTTTGCTGTACTGAAATTGAAGCATACCATCAAACGGAAGAAATAATATAACAATCAAAAAAAATGACCACAAGACGACGTAATAATAAATTTACCGGGACATTCAAGACCGTTATGGTTTTGTTTGGGCTCCTCTTTGCGTCGTCCCATTGTGCGCTGGGTCAGGACACCGTGCCCGCCGAGCCGGACGAGGACTTCGTCATCGCCTCCGTCATCGTGGCCGACCCGGGAGCGGTGCTTTATTCCCGTGTCGGGCATGTGGCTCTGCACATGCAATGCCCCACCCACAAGCTGGATTATGTCTTCAGCTACGAGTCAGAGGATGTTCGCGGCAAGGTGCCGGCCTTCCTTGCCGGCAGATTGAAGATGGGCATGTTCGCCATCCCTACGGATGAATATCTGGCACAGTACCGCCTCGAGGGGCGCGGTGTGCGCGAATATAGGCTCAACCTGCCCGTCCACGTCAAGCAGGAGCTGTGGCGGGTGTTGGACAACCACATGATGGAAGGTGCCAACCTGCCCTACGACTATATCACCCACGGCTGTGCCCATAGCACGCTGATGATGATAAAGGAAGCTTTGGACACCATCGCCATCGACTATGGCGAATGGCCTGAACGCTTCCATGAACTCAACCGCCGCGAGCTGACGGCTCTGCAGCTTGCCGACAACTCGCCGTGGACCTGGTTCTTCCTTAACCTGATTTGCAATGGCGCCATCAATGACGAGTGTCCTATGGAGGACAAGCTCATCATGCCAGCCGATTTGATAGAGATGCTGCAGCAGGCACAGGTGCAGCATCATCCGTTGCTCGACAGCGAACCACATCGGGTGCTCGAGGGGGCTCCTGTTCCTGAACGTGGCTTCCTCTCGCCGTTGGCAGTGGCCATTGTCTTGTTGCTGCTGACCATAGCGTGTTTCCTGTTCAGGAAAAGCTGGATGGATTATGTGCTGCTGGCGTTGCAGACGCTGTTGGGCTTGGTGACGATATACCTGGTATTCTTCTCTACACTCTGCTGCACGGAGTGGAGCTGGCTCATCGTCCCCTTCAACCCGCTGCCCTTGGTGGCGTGGAAATGGCGCCGTCATTGGGCGTTGCCCTATGCCATTATATTGGTATTGTGGCTGCTGTTCGTCGCCGTCTGGCCGCATTCGCTGACCGACTGGCCGTATATCGTATTGACAATAGCATTAGTGCTTTCATATATTAACATATTCAGAAACAAGAAAAAATAAATGATATGAAGAATACACGTGCCTATCTGAGAATTATCCTGGGCGTGCTATTCCTATGCGTGGGGAATATGCAGGCATGGGGTAACCAAACTACCTATTATGGCAGGGGAACGGCTACCGTCAGCAGTGCCAGCCCCACAGGTGCCGGTACCGTCTATGTGAATACTACGAACAACGGCAATGGAACATACGCCAATACCAGCAATGCCACAGGAAGTGCAAGTAGTACAGGTGAAAGTGCCACGGTTACCGTATATGCGTTCGCAAGGGCAAATGATAATTATGAGTTCGTGGGGTGGAACAGCCAAAATGGGACTACTGCCACCACTTCAACCAATAATCCTCAAACCATATCTGGTACAGCAAACAGTAACAATCAAAACAACCCAACAAATATTGGAACACTTTATGCCATCTTCGCGGCAAAGCCTGTGTTCTATTTCAGCGCCACCGCCGTTGCGACGCCGGCAGGCGGTGGAACGGCCTCGGTGAGCCCAGCCACCACGAATGTGCGTGGCGAGCACTGGAACAGCACCTCGGCGACGACTACAGCGACCTTCACCGCCACGCCGAACACAGGCTACAACTTCCTCGGATGGAGCACGACGGCCAACGGCTCTGTGGTCAGTACCGACAACCCCTATAGCGCCACCTTGACATCGACCTCGACAAACAGCGGGAGCCCTACCAACACAACCCTTTATGCAAAGTTTGAACAGATTATAGTTCCCTCTGCCATCTCCGCCACGCCGTCCACGATAAGCATCTGTGCTGGTGACAACGGCACGTTTACCTATACGCTCACTCCTTCAAATGCCTATAACAATGTCATTGTCACCTCTGGCAATACAGGCATAGCTACCGTCAGTAAGACAGGCACCACCATCACCGTCACCAGCGTAGCTGCGGGTTCTACCACCGTGACATTGTCGGCAAGAGATGATTTAAACGTAGAAACTGCCAGCACTACAGTGGCGGTGACGGTTATGAGTCAGTGCACAGCACCGACCATAGGAGGGTACGACAATGCCACAGGCAAGGTCACCATCACCCCCGCGGCAAACACCACCGTCTACTACACTACCGACGGCAGCGATCCGACGGATGGGTCGACAGCCTATAGCGCTCCCTTCGACCTGACGGAGCCGACAACGGTGAAGGCCATCGCCTACCGCGACGGCTACTGCCCCTCCACGGTGACGAGCCGGACGGTCGCGAAAGTGGCGACGCCGACGATTAATATTGACGATGCCGGTGTCACCTTCAGCGGTGCCGCCGGTGCCACCTACTATTACTCCATCGGTGGCGGCGACCCGACCACCCAATGGGATGGGAGCACCCCCATCACAGGCCTCAGTGAGGGCGACGTCATCAAGGTTATGGCCAAGCAGGCAGGAATGATTAATTCGGATGTAGCCACCTCGGCCTATCAAGTTCCCTCGGGTGTCAGCGGCGGCAATGTGATCCTCAACGACCGCGAGGACCATGCCTGGAGCTACTACAGCGACCCTGACTGCCCCATCCGCAGCCTCTCGCCTGCCGATGTGAAGATCACCTATTACGGCGACGGCATCGTGATGACAGGCAACGCCGACTATACGGCCTCGAGCACCGACTTCATCCAGCCCGGCAACGCCAACTATGTGGGCGGCGCCAAGGTCAATGTGACCACAGGCGAGGATCAGAGTACTTTCATCTACTACAAGACGCTGGAGCGTACCGACGGCAGCACATCGGCCAATCCCACCGGCCGCTGTGCCTACACCACCATCCCCAACCCCTTCCAGGTGCGTCCCACCTATGGCACACCTCCGAATTCGAACAGGGCTGCTTGGACCGGCTGGCGCGGATTCCAATGCTGGCGCCTGAAGAGTGTCACGGGTGGCGCCGTCTATAGTGCCGCCGCTGGCGGCACAGCCCTCGCGCTAAATGCCATCATCAATGCTGAGACTGAAATCTACTTTGCCCCCAACAGCGAGTACGGTATGGAGGTGGAACTGGAGGCCGTTTGGGCCATAGCCTATTTGGTGTATGCAACCGGTGACGGTAGTTGGTCTGTCCCCAACCATGCAGATTTAGGTTATGAACGCAACTTTGTGGTCTTGTCCTCTAATAAAGATTTCTATTTCAGAGTTGGTAATGGTAATAACACTGCGTATATCAGTGATATCAATCGCCCCTCAACCATTACACCCTACCTTCCCAATGGTACATCGGGCAATGGCCAAATAGGAAGGGTACGTGGTGAATATGCCAACAATAACAATAACAGCGTCATTACTCTACAGGCCGACACAAAGTTTGAGAATGTGCAGTTCACAAATTTGACTGGCAATAGCAACATCATTACCGCTGCCGGATACAACCTCATTGTTGGTCGCGGTTGCACATCGACCAACGTGGGAATGGTGAGAGGAATATCCGGAGGTTCGAGTAGCGCTGTGGACTACACTATACGTCTTGAGAGCGGTACGTTTGGCACGTTTGCACTAATCGACAATACCGCAGGGACGTTTAGCAGCACAGTATCCACACGTGCAGTATTTGGAAGTGATTACGACAGGGCAAAATCTGACAATGGAAAGCTGAGCATAGCTGCAAACAGCACCGTTTATGGAGGTAATGCAGTTCATGTGTTTTCCAGTGCCTCAAACCGAAATAACTTAACCTACGATTGGCTTATAAAAAGCGGTAGAGTTCAGGCGAGTAAATCGGTAACAGACGCAAATGCCGACGAATCTATTTATATTGGTAATTCCGGCAATAATGATAATACCCAATATATGGGTAAACGTCGTTTCACCATGGAAGGCGGCGAGATGGCAAGTTTGGCTGGCAGCTTGAACTCGTATGGAAACAATCGTAATACTTATGTGGTCAATGATGGAGATGCAGTAGAAATCCGTATCAAGGGAGGAACCATTCGCGGTTCTGTCTATGGGGCTGCTGCATATGCCTCGGCAACAGGTAATCGAAGATTTATTTTCACTGGAGGTGAAGTAAGAGGTTGGATAGCAGGAGGAGCCAATGGAACACAGAGCGATGGCGGTTACCTGTACGGTAGCACCAAAATATACATTGGCGGCCACACTTCTGTCAACAGCAACTCTTCCACTTCAGTCATCAACCGTGCTGTGGGCGGAAATGTCTTTGGTGCTGGTTGCGGATATGGAGCAAGCAGTAATTCCGGCCAGGTTACAGAGGGAACGACTGTTGTCGTTGCCGATGAAGCCTATGTGGAACGCGGCGTCTACGGCGGTGGCTCCTATGGCTATACAACTTCAACGGCCGATGTATTTATTCTTGGCGGTACTGTGGACGGCAAGTCTGGTGGCGTGAGTGGCACATCCTATAGTGGAACAATTACAGGTGGTGTGTTCGGAGGTGCTTGCCAGAACCAGGGTGGCACGGTCAATATCACAATGACGGGTGGTGAAGTCCACACCGGCATCCACGGCGGCAGCAATGCCACAGGCACCATCTCAGGCAATATCACCATGCAGGTCGACGGTGGCCAGGTGGGCACCTTGTCGAGCAATGCCAATATCCACGGCGGCGGCTACGGTGCAAACACCGCTGTCAATGGCAATGTAAGCCTCACCCTCGGTGCCAGCACGTCGGCTACCGACTCCGTGACCGTCTACGGCAACGTCTATGGCGGCTCGGCCCTGGGCGATGTCAACGATAACGCCAACGACAACACCACGGTCACTATGAACAAGGCCCTTATCAACGGCAACCTCTTCGGCGGCGCCCTCGGTAGCGGTGCTGACGTCACCGGCCGCATCACCGTGAATGTCAACGGCGGCCGCGTCAACGGCAACGTCTTCGGCGGCGGCGACGCGGCAGCCTACTCGCACGGCGGCAACTTCCCCGTGGTCAACATGACCGGCGGCCAGGTGACCAACGTCTTCGGCGGCGGCAAGGGTAACACAGCCGCCGTCACCGGCAACCCGCAGGTGACCCTTAGCGGCAACGCCCACGTGACCGGCAACGTCTACGGCGGCGGCGACGCCGCACAGGTGTCTGGCCAGACGAACGTCATACTGAGGGATTGAACCCAAAGTAGACGATAACGCTTTAGGAGTATTCATTAGAGCACTTTATCAGCAATATAAATAATATAATATAAATAATGGAAAAGAGGGGAAAAATCAATGGGAGCCTGCTCCGAAGAGTTATCATGGTGGCATTGCTGCTGTGTGCAGCATTGCCTGTCAGGGCTGCCGACTATGTGTTGGCGTATGTCAATGGCAACACGACATACTATCTTGCCCGCAATGGCACGACGGGGGTACAGCGTGTCACCACCTTCGACCCCGCCACATGTATTTGGAGTTGCGCCTCCAACACCGCAGGTACCACAGCTGGCACGCTCAACAATAGCAACACCTATGGATATCTGTACCAGATGGTAGGCAACAATCGATATTTCCTTTCCGCAAATGGAAATAACTTAACTCTTGCAACTACAGCTAGCGCTAATGACCGCAGTTACACTCGATGGAGGACAAACGGAACTTATGTGTATAATAATTACCGAAATAACAATGGTACAACCTATTACATCAACCTTAATAATGGAGTTGCACGAGCAACCTCTGCTTCAGCTACTTGCGCCCAGCCCCATGAATACATCTCTGTCGCTGTGAATAGCAGCTCGACTACCACGCTGACTGTACCAACAATCACTCCTACAACGGCAACACTTAATTTTAACGAGAGTCAGTCCTTTACGGCCTCAGCCACAGCCACCACCACCACCACGACAATCCCCGCCCATACTTCCTTCACCATAGGCGCAACCACCTATCGCTACTACAACGGTTCGTTGTACACTTCCACGGATGATTTTGAGCAAGTGGCTGAGACTCACCCCGACATCACCTATTCTTGGACGCTGACCGGCACTGCCAACAGCTACCTTTCACCTACATCAGGCACCGGAACTAGCATCACCATTACTCACTCCCCACAAACCCCGTCGGACGCCAATTCCACGCTGAGCGTCACGGCGACGGCCGGCGGTGAGTCACAGACCTCCACCTCAAACGCCACTGTAACGGCAAAGGCTTCCACTGTTGATCCGACAAGTGTCAACATCACAAGTACCACCCCCATGACATTATATGTGGGCAACACGGGAAACATCACCTATATGCTTTTGCCATCACCTTGTTACAACAACGTCACATTCACCTCGGCAAATACTGGCATCGCCACGGTATCGTCAACGGGCGCGGTTACGGGCGTTGCTACGGGACAGACCACCATCAGCGTTAAGGCCTATAAATACTCCAACCCGTCAGGCTATGTTGAAGCGACGGTGACCGTCAATGTGCGCAACCAAGTGGCTACGCCGACCATCAGCTTCGTGCAGATTGGCGACGGTGCTACTGCGACAGCCACCATCAGCTGTGCCACACCGGGCGCCACCATTTACTACAAGGTCAACGACAATGCGTTTGCCGAATATTCAAACAGCTTCACCGTAAATGAATATGACGAGGTCCAAGCCTATGCCGTCATGACTGGCGCAGGATCCTCCTACTGGGATAACTCCACCACTGCCTCGGAGACCTACGTCTCGTGCACCACTACCGAGCCTGTGATAAGCTATTTCACCTCTGGTTCAACAACCACCGTCACCATCACAGCCGAGACGGGCGCCGCAATTTACTATACCTATGGCAACAATCCCAGCAATCCCACCACCTCTGTTTACGACGGCACAGGGACGACCTCAATGTCTTTCACCGGCGTGACCAACGAGCAAGTGGTCAAAGCCATTGCCAAGAATGGGACATGCAGCGCGTCGGCTACCGTAAGCACGATTGTCCATATCAGTGGTGTCAGCGGCGGCGTGGTGACCCTCAATGACCTTGAGGATCATCGCTGGAGCTACTACAGCGACGCCTCGACACCTGTGCAGCTGCACAGCCTCAACCCCGCCGACGTGAAGATTACCTACTACGGCGACGGCATCATGATGACGGGAAGCGCCGACTATACCGCCTCGAGCACCGACTATATCACTTCGACACATGCTGATTATAAGGTAGGTGCCAAGGTCAACGTAGGCGGTGAGGACGAGAACACCTTCGTCTACTACAAGACATTGGAACGTGAGAACGCCGACGGCAGCGGCCGCTGCCCCTACAAGCCGATTCCCAACCCCTTCCAGGTACGCCCCAGATATGGAGATCGTGGTACCACCGATGCCAACGATTTCACCGGCTGGCGCGGCTTCCAGTGCTGGCGTCTGAAGAGCGTGACGGGCGGTGCCGTGTATGGCGTCGCCAGCGGTGGCACAGCCCTCACCACGGGTGCCGTCATCAATGCCGAGACTCCGATTTACTTTGCGCCTACTGCCGAATACGGCATGGAGGTGGATCTGGAAGCCGTGTGGGCCATCGCATACGTGAAGAAAGCAAACCAGGGTAACGAGAATCCTGTAGGAACCAACAATGTCGGCTATGAACGCAACTTCTGCGTCCCCACAACCGGTGCCGGTTACACACTCTATACCGGTACTGGTAAGCGAATCACCAATGCCAATCACATTCCTGTGACCATTTCGTGCTACTATCCCGACGGCACGGCTCCCGACAATACAGCCAATTCTATATCAAACACCGCCACTTCCCTTACCGGAGATACCAAATTCGAGAATATCCTCATCAGCTTGACCTCGAACACCCTTACCCTCGACAACTACGACATCATCGTAGGTCGCGGCTGCGGCACAAGCACGATAAATACGCTTCAGGCCATCAACGGTAACGTCACAGACTTGGACTACACCATTCGCTTGGAAAGCGGAACGGTCAACAATTTCTCGTTTGTGCGCACCTCCAGCTGTACCGTGAGCGGCCGATATATGGTGAGAGGAATCATGGGTAGCGACTACGACCGTGCCAAAGGCGACAACGACAAATTGTCAATCTCGCCCAATTCAACATTGTTCTTCTCGACGAGCGTGACCTTTTCAGGGGCATCGAACAAAGACCAGAAGACCTTCGACTGCGTATTCAAAAGTGGCAAGTACCAGTCGCAACAATGGAATGGAACCACTCAAAGTGGACAACAAGGCTATCAACATGTGGCCTACCTCGGCCAAAACAGTGCTGGCAACACCTATGCTGGCGTGCGTTATGTGACGGTGGAAGGCGGTGAGTTCTCCGGCATGTGCGGCGGTCGTGGTGTAGGTTCCGAAAGTACGACTTATATGACTCCCGAAGTCGTTACATTTGATTTACGTATCAAGGGCGGCACTTTCCACGGAGCAGTGTACGGCGGAGCCGCTGACAACCCCTCCATCGGCAGCCGCCGCTTCATCATGACGGGTGGCGAAATACAAAGCTGGATTGCGGGAGGCTGTAACGGCACGGGAAGCACTACTGGAACAGGTGCCACCAATGGCGACTCCTATATCTATGTGGGCGGCACCACCCTTGTGGGCGGCGACAATCCCATGACAATCAATGAGACCAACGGTGGCCAGGTGTTTGGTGCCGGTCGCGGTATCAGCGGCCGTGCATCCAGCGTCAACCACTCCCATGTCGCCATTGCCGACGAGGCCATCGTTTGCAATAACAACAACACGGCCAATATTCCCATTGGCGGCAACGTGTACGGCGGCAGCTACAATGGAACCATAGCCGACGTCTCGAATGTGTATATCCTCGGCGGCAGGGTGGAAGGAAGCGCTTTCGGCGGCTCTTACGGCAACGGCACAGCCATCCCCACAACCAACGTGACGATGACCGGCGGCCTCGTTACCAACGGTGTCTATGGCGGCAGCAATAACACAGGCACCATCTCTGGCAACGTCACCATGCACATCGACGGCGGCACCGTGGGCAACAGCACAGCGGAGGACGGCGTCTACGGCGGCGGCTATGGCGCCAGCACCTCGGTGACCGGCAACGTCAGCGTCACCCTCGGTGCCAGCACCTCGGCCACCGACTCAGCCACCGTCAACGGCAACGTCTACGGCGGCTCGGCCCTCGGCAGCGTCAACACCAACACCTCCAACACCACCACGGTCACCATGAACAAAGCCCTCATCAACGGCAACCTCTTCGGCGGCGCCTATGGTAGCAGCGCATCCGTCAAAGGCCTTATCACCGTGAATATCAACGGTGGCCGTGTAGTCAATAACGCCTTTGGCGGCGGCGACGCAGCACCCTACAGCCCCAACGGCAACTACCCCGTAATCAACATGACCGGCGGCAAGGTGACCAACCTCTTCGGCGGCGGCAAGGGCTCGACGGCCATCGTCACCGGCAACCCGCAGGTCATCCTCAGCGGCAACGCAAAGGTGACGGGCAACGTCTACGGCGGCGGCGACGCTGCCGAGGTGAGAGGCCACACCAACGTGCAGCTGCACGATTAACCCCGAACCCCATAAGGGCCAATGGAATAAAACCGTGGGTTTGCGCCCACGGTTTTTTTGTACCCTACGTGGTGTATTTTACGCCGTTAGGCGTTTTCTCTCAATAGGGTTGCCGCCTTTTAATCTCCATCACCGGGCCCCAGAGGGGCGAGGGATTGGCTGGGGTCTTCGTGGGGGTTACCTGGGGTTTAGGACGGGTTTAGGACGGGTTTACTACGGGTTTAGGACGGGTTTACTATGGGTATAGGAGGGTATATCTCTCGACTATTATCCGCCGCCCCTGACGGGGCTCGGATAGTCGTGGTTGGCGGCGGGGATAACGGCCTGTGCGGCACACCGAAATTGCTGATTTAACTTTTTTTAGCGTATAGTTCAGTTTTTTTTCTTATATTTGCTTTTTGAACTATACCCCGCTGACGCCAGCTTATGTGCTGGTATTCAGTGGATTGATATATAATATAAACTAACATGACGAGGAAAATATATTACGCTATGAATTATAATAAGGCATTTTTTGCCCTTTCACGCTGGTGCGCCGGCATGATTATGGGCGGACTTCTTGTCTTCGGTACTTTCGGAGCATCGGCACAGGTCGTTGTGAACGGTAACGTCTTCGGCGGCGGCAACGCTGCCGACGTGACCGGCAACTCGACGGTGCTCATGCAGGACAACGCCACCGTCGAGACCGACGTCTACGGCGGCGGTGCTCTGGCCAATGTTGGTACACTCAACAACAGCAACGCCACCACCGTGACCATCGAGGGCGGCAACGTGGGCGGCAACGTCTACGGCGGCGGCCTCGGCAATGCCGATACGGCAGCCTTGGTCAACGGCGTCGTCACCGTCAACATCGGTAAGGACAACGGCGGTTCCTACAGCGGCGAGGCCACCATCGGCGGCGCCGTCTTCGGCTGCAACAACGTCAACGGCACCCCGAAGGACAACGTCTTCGTGAACATCTACAAGACGGCCCGTACCAGCGGTGTCAACACCGTGAGCGACAATGGCTTCGCCCTCAGCGAGGTCTTCGGCGGCGGCAACAAGGCAGCCTACCTGCCCGCCACCACCGGCAAGGTGACCACCGTGCATGTCTACACCTGCGACAATACCATCCAGTATGTCTACGGCGGCGGTAACGCTGCCGACGTGGGCAACAGCACCACCAGCAGCGCCACCGACGTCGTCATCGACGGCGGCCGCATCGAGTGGGTCTTCGGCGGCGGTAACGGCGCCGGCGCAGGCAACCCCGGTGCCAATGTCTTCGGCAATGTCACCGTCGACTACCATGCCGGCGAGATCACCTATCTCTTCGGCGGCTCGAACGAGAAAGGTAACATCACCGGAGCCAAGAACGTGAACCTCCTCGCCGACGGCTCCTGCACCAAGCATATCAACAGCCTCTACGGCGGCAGCAACCAGGCCGACATCACCGGCGACGTGGCCATCACCATGGCCTGCAGCGCCAACGCCTGCCCCATCGACACCGTCTTCGGCGGCTCGCGCAACGCCAACATCAGCGGCAATGTGACCCTCACCATCGAGGGCGGCAGCTTCGCCGAAGTCTTCGCCGGCAACAACAAGGGCGGCACCATCGGCGGCAACGTCACCCTGAACCTCCTTGGCGGTGAGATGGTTAACGCCTTCGGCGGCAACAACGCCGGCGGTTCCATCAACGGCAAGATCACCGTCAACATGCTTGACAAGGGCAGCAGCTGCCCCCTCGCTGTCAACAACATCTATGGCGGCGGCAAGAATGCTGCATACGCACCCACCACTCCCGGTGCCTATCCCGAGGTTAACCTCATCAACGGTTCCGTCACCAAGAAGGGCGACGGCACCGGCGGCAACGTCTATGGCGGCGGCCTCGGTGCCACAGCCACGGTCACCTCGACCCCCACGGTGAATGTAGGCTACGACGCCTCCATGTCAACGTTGGCGAATACTCTTAAGGGCTCGACCCTGACTACCTCCACTGTCGCCGTGGCCGGCAATGTCTTCGGCGGCGGCGAGGCTGCTCCTGTGACGGGCAGCACCAATGTGACCCTCCAGCAGGTCACCTCCGGCGTCAGCGCCACCACCACCGTCAGCGGCAGCGTCTTCGGCGGCGGCGACGTGGCCAACGTGTCGGGCAGCACCGATGTGGACGTCAACGGCGGCACCGTGTCGCAGAACGTCTTCGGCGGCGGCAACCTGGCCGACGTGGCCGGTTCCACCGACGTGGCCGTCAACGGCGGCACCGTGACCCTCGACGTCTATGGCGGCGGCGCTCTGGCCGACGTGGGCACCAGCAGCAGCGACCATACCAATGTCACCATCGACGGCGGCACTGTCAGCGGCGGCGTCTACGGCGGCGGCCTCGGCGACAACAGCCACGAGGCTCTCGTCAAGGGTGCCGTGCAGGTCACCGTCAACAGCGGTAACGTCAACGACGTCTTCGGCTGCAACAACGTCAACGGCCGTCCTACCAGCACCGTGCGTGTGGACATCAACAACGATGTGGACGGCAACGTCTACGGTGGCGGCAACCTGGCCACCTATACCGGCGACCCCTATGTCTATATCAACAAAGGTACCGTCACGGGCAATGTCTTCGGCGGTGGTAACGGCGACCAGGACGACGCCACCCAGACCCTGGGTTCCGTCACCGGCACCCCCCATGTCATTGTCGGCGACATGACCGTGGGACATGAAAGCTACCAGGCCATCGTCGACGGCGACGTCTATGGCGGCGGCAATGCTGCCAAGGTCATCACCGGAACCCCGACGGTGTCGGTACCTGCCAAGTGCAACACCGAGATCACCAACGTCTACGGCGGCGGTAACGCTGCCGACGTGCCCGCCACCTCGGTGACCATCGACGGCGGCACCATCAGCGGCTCGGTCTTCGGCGGCGGCCACGGCGACAAGGAAGCCTCACCCGCCATCGCGGCCAACGTTGCCGGCAACACCAACGTCACCGTCACCGGCGGCACCATCAACCAGGTCTTCGGCGGCTCGAACAGCAACGGCACCATCGGCGGCACCATCAACGTGACCATCGACAGAGGTACCGGCGCCTGCCCCATGGTCATCACCGAAGTCTACGGCGGCGGTAACTATGCCGCCAGCAATGCCGGCAACATCACCATCGGCTGCACGGGTGCCAGCTCAAGTGAATATATCGACTATGTGTATGGCGGCGCCAACCGCGCCAACATCACGGGTGACATCGTGCTCAACATCACCGGCGGCCGCATCAACCACGCCTTCGGCGGCAACAACAACAGCGGTGTCATCAGCGGCGACATAACCGTCAACGTGGAGTGGACCACCCCGGCCTGCAGCGACCAGTATCTGGGCGATGTCTATGGCGGCGGCAACCTGGCCCCCCACACCGGCAACCCTGCTGTGAACATCAAGAACGGCACCGCCACCAACGTCTTCGGCGGCGGCAAGGGCTCCACGGCTATCGTCACGGGTAACCCCGTGGTGACCATAGGCGACGCCAACGCCAGCCATGTGGCTGTCGTCACGGGCAACGTCTATGGCGGCGGTGACGCAGCAGCCGTCACGGGCAACACCACCGTGACCTACAACGACAACAACGCCTCGAGCAGCGTGGCCAACCTCTTCGGCGGCGGCAATGCTGCCGGCGTCAGCGGCACCACCACCGTCACCATCACCAGCGGCAAGGTCACCGATGGCCTCTACGGCGGCTGTAACACCGAAGGCACCGTGGGCGGCGACATCACCGTGGCCCTCAACGGCGGCACCGTGGGTACAAACGGCACCACCACCGACGTGGTCTACGGCGGCGGCTTCGGCCACAACACCGCCACCGGCGGCGACATAACTGTCACCCTCAACGGCACCACCGTCTACGGCAACCTCTACGGCGGCTCGGCCCTCGGCTCGGTCAACGGCAGCAGCAGCAACACCACCACCGTCACCATCGGCAGCAACGGCTTGAACGGCACCGTCTTCGGCGGCGGCATGGGTTCTGGCACCGCAGCCTCCACCAAGGCTACCACCCTCGGCAACGTAATCATTAATTACAATACTGCCAACGCCAACCTCACCGGCCTCTATGGCGGCGCCAACGTCAACGGCGACGTGGCCGGCGACATAGCTGTCAACATCGACGCCAATGTCGGTGCCACAGGTGCCGGCAACAGCGTCGACATCTTCGGCGGCGGCCTCGGCCAATACACCACCACCGACGGCGACGTCACCGTCACCATCGGCAACAGCAACACCCCCACCATCTATGGTGACGTCTACGGCGGCTCGGGCTACGGCGAAGTGAGCGCCAACGGCAAGCTTACCAAGGTGGACTTCAAGAGCGGCACTCTCAACGGCACCATCTATGGCGGCGGCATGGGTCAGGTCTCGCCTGCCATCTCGGCCACCGTCAGCGGTGACGTCGAGGTTGCCGTGGCTGACGGCAGCATCAGCGGCGGCATCTATGGTGGTTGTAACGAGCGCGGCAACGTCGTCGGCGACATCACCGTCGACGTCACCGGCAGCACCATCGGTGCCAACGGCTCAGCGGCCAGCGTCTACGGCGGCGGCTACGGTGCCAACACCACCACAGGAGGCGACGTGCTCGTCAACATCAACGGCGCCGGCGTCACCGTCTGGGGCGATGTCTACGGCGGCTCAGGTCTCGGCGACGTCAACGGCAGCGCCAGCAACACCACCACCGTCAATATCCTCAACGGCGAAGTGAAGCGCGACGTCTTCGGCGGCGGCTTAGGCTCCGCGACAGCTGCCGCACAGGTGGCCGGCGTGGTGACCGTCAACATCGGCACCGACAACGGCGGCGGCACCTACAGCGGCAACGCCACCATCGGCGGCAACGTCTACGGCTGCAACAACACCAACGGCTCACCGCAGCAGGAGGTGACGGTGAACATCTACGGCACGGCCCACACCGCCGGCGTGAATACGCTTACCGATGCCGGCTATGCCATCGCCAATGTCTTCGGCGGCGGTAAGAACGCCAACTACACCGTTGCCGGCAAGGTGGCCACGGTCAATGTCTTCGGCTGCGCCAACACCATCGGCCGCGTCTTCGGCGGCGGCGATGCCGCTGCTGTCACCGGCACCTCGGTCGACCTGCAGGGCGGCCGCTTCAACTACGTCTTCGGCGGCGGTAACGGCGAGGTGACGGCAGCCAATGTCGGCGCCAGCGGTATCGACCTCGCCATCCACGGCGGCACCATAGGCACCCTCGTCAGCGGCAGTAATACCCAGGGTACCATCAGCGGCCCCATCAATGTCAACGTCGACAACAATAGCGGCTGTACCGAGGAGGTCACCGACTTCTTCGGCGGCTCCAACCAGGTGGACATCGCTACCGATGTCACCACGACCATCGAGTGCGGCGCCGGCACCTTCACCAACGTCTACGGCGGTTCCAACGCTGCCAACATCACCGGCAACGTAGTCCTCAACCTCAAGGGCGGCACCATGCAGAACGTCTATGGTGGCTCTAAGGGTCTGGATGGCACACCTGCCAACATCACCGGTAACGTCACCTTGAACCTCTATGGCGGCACCGTCACCCAGGATGCCTTCGGCGGTTCGAACGTCAACGGCAACATCACGGGCAACATCACCGTCAACGTGCTCGACCACGAAGGGACCTGCGCCCTTGATGTCAATAATATATATGGTGGCGGCAACCTGACTCCCTACACCCCCACCAATGCCAGCGCCACCTCGCCCACCATCAACGTGATGCACATCAATCAGGCCGAGGGTATCCGCGGCAACGTCTATGGCGGCGGCAAGGGTGCGACGGCTGTCGTCACAGCCAACCCACGTGTCAACATAGGCTACAACAACACCACCATGAACGCCCTCGCCGACGTGGAATATCCCGCCGGCATCGACCGCAATACGGATTATGTGGCCAAGGTCGCCGGTAGCGTCTTCGGCGGCGGCGATGCCGCTGCCGTCAACGGCAGCCCCATCGTGACGATGGACCGCTTCAACAGCGAGGTCGCCAACCTCTATGGCGGCGGCAACGAGGCCGGCATCAGCGGCAACACCCAGGTCGTCATGAACGAAGGCCGCCTGAGCGACGGTATCTATGGCGGCTGCAACACCAGCGGCACCGTGACCGGCAACGCCACCGTCGACATCCTCGGCGGCACCATAGGCATTGTGAGCGCCCACGCCCGCATCTTCGGCGGCGGCTTCGGCCAGACCACCAATGTCGACGGCAACGTCCATGTGACCCTCGGCAACACCGCAGGCACCGCCGAGCCCACCCTCTACGCTGATCTCTACGGCGGCTCGGCCCTCGGCAACGTCAACACCAACAGCACCCACTTCGACAGCCACAACATGAACACCGTTGAGACCACCACCATCGACATCCTCAGCGGTACGGTGGTCGGCAATGTCTTCGGCGGCGGCTTGGGCCAGAAGAACGGCGTCAACGGCGCCACCAGCGACATAGCCCCCATGGTATACGGCAAGATACAGGTCAACGTCGGCTACGAACAGGCAGGCAACTACCTCGGCAACGCCGTGCTTAGGAATGCCTCCATCTACGGATGCAACAACCTCAACGGCACACCGCAGAACGATGTCTTCATCGACATATACAGTACACACCGTGAAACTTCCGACTTGGTCAGCACTAACAAGGGCGGCACCTACGCCATTGCGGCCGTCTATGGCGGCGGCAACCAGGCCGACTACCTTCCTGACTATATATATAGGAAAGAGATGTCGGTCATCAATGCCATCGCCAACGACTCGCTGCGCCGACCCTTTGTCAAGAAACCGCACATCTACATACACGGCTGCGAAAACACCATCGCTTCGCTCTATGGCGGCGGCAATGCCGCTGACGTGACTGGCGACAGCGTCGTCTTCGACGGCGGCCGCTACGACGAGGTCTTCGGTGGCGGCAACGGCGTGCTCGTGCCCGCCAACGTAGGCATCGGCGGCGTCTTCCTGACCGCCAAGGGCGGCTTCGTCGGCTACATCTACGAACACTGTAACAAAAGAGGTACCATCACCGGCAACGTTACCTTTATCAATGGTAGCGGCAATCCGAGCGACTGTAACCATGGTGTGCTGAAGGTGCAGTACCACTTCTGCGGCGGTAACGAGGTGGATATCCTTGGCAACTTCGTCCATACCTATACCTGCGGCACTGGCGAATACGGCAACCTGGAATACACCGCTCTCTATGGCGGCTGCCGTCTGGGTACCACCTACGGCAACATCACCCTCATCATCGAGGGTGGCGAATTCGGCACCATCTTCGGCGGCCCCAAGGGAGACCCCTCGCTGGCTGCCAACGTCAAACGCTTCCCCACCTTGGACGAGGTGAACGCCGACAAGGCCCTTCCTGTGGCCGACCGTAAGTTCACCAACGAACATTATGCATGGATGGAAGCCCATCCCGACCTCTATGGCACCGGCGGCAATGTCACCATCGTCCTCCGCGGCGGCACCATCGGCGACGTCTTTGGCGGCTGCGACCTGAACGGTAACGTCGAGGGCCGCATCACCATCATCGTCGACTCCACCAATACAGGCTGCGGCCTTGATATCAACAACATCTACGGCGGCGGCAATCTCGCCCCCTACAACCCTGACACGGCGGCCACCGACGCCAACTACGCCTACCCCTTCATAGACCTCCGGAACGGCCATGTCAACAACAACGTCTTTGGCGGCGGCAAGGGTAGCATGGCCAGCGTCAACAACGGCCTCGTCACCTCCAACCCCTACGTACACATGCACCCCGACGTGGCCAACAGCAAGAAGTTCCGCGTCCTTGGTAATATCTACGGCGGTGGTGAGCTCGGCAAGGTGCAGGGCAACACCAAGGTAGCGATTGAAGAAGGTATCGTCAAAGGCTCCGTCTACGGCGCCGGTCTCGGTAACGCTGCCGACGAGAACTTCGGCCTCGTAGCCAAGAACACCTGGGTCGACATGCAGGGCGGCCACGTGGAACGCAGTATCTACGGCGGCGGTGAGCTGGCCTCGGTGGGTACCTTCACGGCAACCTATAGCGCCGGTGAAAGCCCGCTCCATATTGCAGGCGAGCCCAAGACCTGCCAGACAGGTACCGGCGTAGCCAAGGTCACCGTCGGCGGCAACAGCATGGTGGGTGTCCTCGACAAAGCCCTCATGCCCCCGCCCGACCCCGAGGAGGATGACTACGGTTACATCTTCTGCGGCAGCCGCGGCGACGCCGACTCCGTACACCACACCAATGCATGCAAGCTCGCTGTGGTCGACAGCACCTACCTCGAGATTGGCGACAATGCCCTCGTCACCTCCGCCGTCTATGGCGGCTGCGAGAACGGCCAGGTGCTGCGCAATACCTATGTATATATCACCGGCGAATGCCAGATTGGCGTCGGCCACTACAACGACGGCAGCGACCACTTCGACGCCAAGTATACCACAGTACAGTGGAGCGGCGAAGACCCCGCCAATTTCCACGAGGTCTCCCACTGGCCCTACCATGCTCCCTATGCCATATATGATGCCTTCGCCAACACGCCTGGTTACGACTCACACGGCGGCAGCCACGACAATGCCTCCAACGGTCACACCTTCTACGGCAACGTCTATGGCGGCGGCTCCGGCTACTATGCCATCGACCCCGGCACGGGTGTCGCAGCCGGCACCTGGCGCCGCTCGGCAGGCCGTGTGAACGGCAACACCCACGTCGTTGTCGACGGCGGTCATATCCTCAACAACCTCTACGGCGGTAACGAGATGACCGACGTCCTCGGCAACTGCACCGTCGACATGAGCGGCGGCACCATCGGCGTGCCCCGCACGGTGGCCGACATACTGTCGCGCCCCCTCTCCGGCTACCTCTTCGGTGCCGGTAAGGGCGACCCGCGCGTGATGTTCAACAAGATGACCAACGTGCAGGATGTCACTGTCAATGTCACCGGTGGCCGCATCTTCGGCTCCATCTTCGGTGGCGGTGAGGATGGACACGTCAAGGGCGACGTGGAGGTCAATGTAAACCTCGGCAGCGGCACCCTCGGCACCACAGGTACCTCCTACGTCGACGGTAACGTCTTCGGCGGCGGCCGTGGTTTCGACGGCGTTGCCCAGACAGCTGGTAACGTAGCCGGCAATATCACCGTCAACATCATCTCCGGCAACCTCCTCGGCTCCATCTACGGCGGCGGCCGCATGGCCTCTGTGGGTACCGATCTCTGCTTCACCAACGAAGCCTGCTACGGCGTGATGTCCGACGACCCCAACCGCGGCAACATCACCATCAATATCACCGGCGGCACCATCGGCAACGATGTAGCCTCCGACTACGACCTCGACCACCCACGTGGCGGTAACGTCTTCGGCGGTTCCATGGGTCGTCTCACCAAACTTGACGGCACCTATATACTGCCCATCTGGCACAAACTTGGCGCTTCTAAGAATACCGAAGTGAACATCTCCGGCAACGCCCTGGTCAAAGGTAACGTCTACGGCGGCTCCGAGATGGGTACCGTGATGGAGAACGCCACGGTGAACATCAGCGGCAATGCCGTCATCGGCGTCATCGGCCGCAAGCATGGTAACATCTACGGCGGCGGCTACGGCCACATGGAGACCGACGCTGCCCAGTCAGCTCAGATAGGCAACCCCGACATCTGCGACAGCATCCCCATCTTCGCCGGACGCACCTACGGCAGCACCGAGGTCAACATCATCGGCACCAACACCATCTACGGCTCCGTCTACGGCGGCGGCGAGATGGCATGGATTGGCAACGAGACAGATGCCACACTCGGTAACTCTATAGTATATATAGGTAAGCTCGACGGCCCCGACACCGTCGGCAACGCCACCATCCTTGGCGACGTCTACGGCTGCAACAACATCGCTGGATCGCCCCTCGGCGACGCCCAGGTGCATATCTACCAGACAGCCCGCACCGCCAAGCAGCAGGCCTCCTACCAGGCTGACGACCGCGAATATGCCATTGCCAACGTCTTCGGCGGCGGCAACCAGTCGAACTACGAGCCCATCGACGGCACCAAGAGTGCCACCGTACATGTCTATGGCTGCGCCAACACCGTCGAGGACCTCTACGGCGGCGGTAACGCTGCCGCTGCCTACGGCTCGGTGGTCATCATCGACGGTGGTCGTTTCAACCGCGTCTTCGGCGGCGGTAACGGCGAAGTGGTGGCGGCCGACATCAATGAAGGCGGTACCAACACCACCATCAACGCCGGTCTCATCCACCAGCTCTTCGGCGGCTCCAACATGCAGGGCTCCATCGGCGGCCCCGTGCGCACCACCCTCACCCATGAGGGCACCTGCGCCGAGAACATCGATGAGTTCTACTCCGGCTCCAACGAGGCTCCCATCGTGGGCGACATCATCACCACCATCGCCTGCGGCAGCCAGACCATCAACGTCGACCGCATCTATGGCGGCTGCAACATGACCGACGTCTACGGCAGCGTCACCCTCAACGTCGAGGGCGGCGTGTTCGACTATGTCTTCGGCGGCTCCAAAGGTACCAACTCCATAGCTGCCGACATCAAGGCCTACACCGACTCTTACCTCCCCGGCAACTATCCCACCGACTCCATCGGCGAAGGCGGCCGTGTCACCCTCAACCTCTACGGCGGTACCATCACCAACGCCTTCGGTGGCTCCGATGTCAACGGTAACGTCGAGGGATTCATCACCGTCAACGTCGAGGACCGCAACACCGGCTGCCCGCTGCGTCTGACCAACGTCTACGGCGGCGGCAACATAGCAACTTGCAAACCTAACGATATCTCCATCACCTCCCCCGTCGTCAACCTCATCAACGGCGAGGTGCAGAACAACGTCTTCGGCGGCGGTAAGGGCTTGGCCGGCGACACCGTTGCCGGTATCGTCACCTCCAACCCCATGGTGGTGATGGCCCCTGTGGCCCACAACACCTTCCGCGTGAAGAAAAACATCTACGGCGGCGGTGAGCTGGCCTCGGTGGGTCTCATCCACTACGCCACAGCTGCCGAAGCCTCTGCCTACAACAGCGCCCACCCCAATGCCGACATGGCTGAGGGCGATGTCTATAGCATCACCGACGGCTCTGGCAACATCGTCGTCGACATCCAGGGCGGCACCGTAGGCCCCGACGTAGTCTCCTCTGTAGACATCAATGGCGAAGGCAACGTCTTCGGTGGCGGCCTCGGTGTGGCTGGCGCCGGTGTCGAGCGCAATATGGCTTACGCCAACTATACCACCGTCACCGTCAGCGACGGCGCCTTCATCAAGGGCTCTGTCTTCGGCGGCGGCGAGAACGGACATATCAAGGGCAACACCGACGTCACCATCAGCGGTGGCACCATCGGTGTGCGCATCCCCTACGGCGTGCGTAGCTTCAATCCTGAAGGCCCCACAGGCCCCGACAGCCGTGTCTACTCCGGCAACGTCTACGGTGGCGGCCGCGGTGTCGACCACTATGGTTCGCACCTGAGCCTCACCGCCGGACGTGTCTACGGTAACACCAACGTCACCGTCAGCGACTCGGCCCACATCCGCCACGCTGTCTACGGCGGCGGCTCCCTGGCCTCCGTGGGTACCTTCACCCGCACTGTGAACGCAGCCCGCTTCAGCGGCTACGAGCACACCTTCGAGCCCAACACCGGCTTGGCCACCGTCACCATCAGCGGCGGTATCGTCGGTCCCAGCTGGGACGACCTCAACACCGCCCTCGACGGCACCTCGTTCCTCAGCGGCGGCGCCGTTGCAGGCGACGCAGCCCGCGACTCGCTCATCCGCAACTACGCCTGCCTCGGCGAGAACGAGGGTATGGTCTACGGCTCCGGCCGCGGCGAGAACCTCGACCCCAATGCAAGTGATGCCGACCACCGCGTCTATGCCGAGCTGGCCTTCACCAACAACACCGTGGTGACCATCAGCGACTCGGCCGACGTGCGCGGCTCGGTCTTCGGCGGCGGCGAGAACGGCCACGTGAAAGCCAACACCCAGGTCAACATTGCCGGCGGCAAGATCGGCGGTATGCGCCTCCACCATAACGGCTTCACCATCCCCGAGACCTCCATCGTCGTGGTCGATGACAACCCCGACGACGATGAGCTCGCCGTGGGTGCCACCGGTACCGGTAAGAGCATCTTCCGTGGCAACGTCTACGGCGGCGGCCGCGGTGTCGACCACACCACTATAACCTCCGGCACCGACATCGCCACCGACGACGAGCACCTCTTCAGCTCCTCCGCCGGCCGCGTCTACGGCAACACCGAGGTGAACATCACCGGCGGCAAGGTGCTGCACAATGTCTTCGGCGGCGGCTCCATCGCCTCCGTGGGCACCTACACCTACCCCGGCAACAACTTCTTCGCCGACCCGGCCACCTGCATCGCCGGCACCGGCCGCACCGATGTCAACATCTCCGGCGGCCGCATCGGCGTCATGGGTGAGAACGAAGGCGGCGTCTATGGCGGTGGCCGCGGTATCGCAGCCTCCTCCACGTCGCAGGCCACACACCTCGCCTATGTCAACGAGGCCCACGTCCACCTCTCCTCCACCGCCACCACCTTCGCCGACGTGCGCGGCTCGGTCTTCGGCGGCGGCATGAACGGCCACGTGCTCAACGACACCTATGTCAAGATCAGCGGCGGTATCGTCGGCGGCAAGACCTACGAGGACTACGGCTCATGGGATGTCATCAACTTCCCCGAGAGCGCCCGTCCCGCCAGCCCCGACACCACCTTCACCCTTGGCGGCAACACCTATAACTACTACGCGGGTATCCACGCTGAAGACACCCTCACCGACCACTATGGCCGTGTGCCTAGCGGCATCGTCGTCTTCCTCGGCAACGTCTACGGCGGTGGCCGCGGTGTCGACACCTACACCACCGGCAGCAGCGAGGCACACCTCAGCCTCACGGCAGGTCGTGTCTACGGCAACACCCACGTCCTAGTCACCGGTGGCCTCGTCTACCACAACGTCTACGGCGGCGGCTCCATAGCCTCGGTAGGTAAATACGACCTCTCCGGCGCCACTCCCGTGCTGCAGAGCGGCGGCCTCGCCACCGTCGATATCCGTGGCGGTCGCCTCGGCACCACGGGCCGCAACAACGGCCGTGTCTTCGGTTCCGGCCGCGGTATGGCAGGTGCCAACTACACGAATACGGCTTACGTCAACATCTCCAATGTCACCATCGGCAAGAGCGACACCACAGCAGGCGTCCAGCCCTATGTCCGAGGCTCCGTCTTCGGCTCGGGCGAGAACGGTCACGTCCTCGACTCCACCCTCGTCGTCGTCAACCGTGGCGAGATAGGCAATGGCAAACGTACCGACTTACATTGGCTCAATAAATACATTGGCAACGTCTATGGCGGCGGCCGTGGTGTAGACCTCACCAGTAGCCACCTGCCCAGCGCCACAGCCGGTTGGGTAGGCAACAACACCCACGTCACCATCAATGGCGGCCATGTCCACAACAGCGTCTACGGCGGCGGTTCCCTCGGCTCCGTCGGTCCCGACGGCGCTGTAGGCTACACCACCGGCGACGTCTCCAACGCGGCAGGCCGCGCTTGGGTCGACGTCAACGGCGGCCTAATAGGTGTCTATGTCACCGACGACACCCTCCATTCGCTCTACGGCTCCGTCTACGGCGCCAGCCGCGGTCGTCCCGGTATCGGCATCGTCAACAACAACGACTGGTCCAAGTTCGCCTTCGTCACCAACACCGTTGTCAACGTCAACTACAGCAACACCGCCCTGGCCGACGTCTCGGCCGAGACAGCCACCGGCACACAGCACATCGTCGGCAACGTCTATGGCGGCGGCAACAACGGCCACGTCAACAACTCCACCTACGTCACCATCACCCGCGGCCGCATAGGCTCCGATGGCAACAAGGGCTACGGCACCCTCGAAGGCAACGTCTTCGGCGGCGGCTCCGGCGAGGAGAAATACTCCTACTATCACCGCAACGCCGCAGGCCAGTACTGCGACGCCGGCGGCAACGCCGTGGTCTTCCCTGGCGCCATCCCCGTGGTCTCCTCGACGCTCACAATGGACACCCTCCAATATTTGTATAGCCGTACCATCAATCCCGCCCAGATGAACTATGTCACTCTCGGCATCGCCGTCACCGACACCTTCTCCACCACAGCAGGTCTCGTCTTCGGCAACGCCAACGTCGACATCAACGGCGCCACACGCGACGACGTCCACGTGATGCACCACGTCTACGGCGGCGGCTCCATGGCCTCGGTGGGCGACTACTGGAACTATCCCGCCACCGTCGGCACCGGCGTTGACGAGACCGAGACCCTCGGCGAAGTCTATCCCCTCACCGCCAGCCACCATCCCGGCACCAGCGCCGACCATGCCGGCAGCAACACCGCCACCGGTATCTGCACCGTCACCATCACTGGCGGCACCTTCGGCACCGACGGTATCAACAACGGCATTATCTACGGCGGCTGCCGCGGTCTCGAGGGCAACCTCATGGACATCGTCAACAGCATGTCATACTTCAACGACGCCCATGTCACCCTCGGCACCACGTCGACACTCACCGACTACAACGACCCGCAGATACTCGTCAACGGCTCCATCTTCGGCGGCGGCGAGAACGGTCACGGCGTCGGCTCCACCTATGTCACCATCCACGACGGCAAGATAGGCAACCGCGGCTCCATGTACGACCGCATCAAGACCCTCGACGACAAGGATGAAGAAGGCACCATCACGGTGGCCGAGAAGCGCGAGATGGACTCCCTCCTCGTCATAGCCTCCAACTGCGGCAACGTCTACGGCGGCGGCTGCGGTACTGACAAGTACTACGACCGCGACACCGTCGTCACCCGCGTCATCGGCGGCACCCTCACCACCCTCAAGAGCGTCGTCGACCCCAGCCAAGACTCCGTCGAGTCTGTCTACCGCTACAACCCCTACTGCGGTGTCGTCTACGGCAACACCAACGTCGTCATTGACGGCGGCTATGTCGAGCACAACGTCTACGGTGGCGGCTCCATGGCCAACACCGGCCGTTGGACGGGCCAGGTGAACCCGATGATTACTCACACCGACCCCTCCAACTCCTTCGCCCTCTCATGGCCTGTCGAGGTCACCGTGCGCCGTGGCACCGGTAGCACCAATGTCGCCGTCAGCGGCAACGCCCGCATCGGCTACAGCGGCTCTGACAACGGCGACGTCTTCGGTGGTCCCCGCGGTGAAGCTGGCGACCGCTACGAGATAGCACGCTACGCCAACGTCAACAACACCACCGTCACCATCGACCTCCCCATGCCTGCCGGCTACGACTACACGCGTACAGAGAAACAGATAAAGAACACCGTCATCAAGCAATACGGCACCCTCGTACCTCTGGTGGCCGGCTCCGTCTATGGCGGTTCCGAGAACGGCCAGGTGTCTCAGAACACCTCCCTCACCCTCACCAACGGCATCGTGGGCCACTGCCTCTACGGCGGCGGCAAGGGTAAAGGCACCTACACCTCGCACCACCTCAAGTACAAGGTGGCCGACGGCGTCCACGCCGTGGGCGACGACTCCACAGCCGTCATCTATGGCCTCACCGCTGGCAAGGTCTTCGGCAACACCGCCGTCACCATGGCCGGCGGCCATGTGGTGCGCAACATCTTCGGCGGCGGCAACCTCGGCTCCATCGGTAAGGGCAACTACGCCGGCGGCGTGGGCGACTACCGCGAGGCCGGCTACGGAGAGCGCTGGCCCGACGACAATACCGGCATGCGCGACTCCCTCACCACCTCGGGCAACGCCGTGGTCGTCGTCACCGACGGCTACGTCGGCACCCTCGGCAGCGAGAAGGACGGCCTGCCCACCGGCAACGTCTTCGGCGGCGCACGCGGCGAGGCAGCTCCCAACGACCAGACCAACCCACGCTACCTCTACACCCCCGCCTACTTCCTCGGCTACGTCAACAACACCTCCGTCACCATCGGTGCCAGCACGGGTAGCAACAGCACCCCGCAGATCTACGGCTCCGTCTACGGCGGCGGCCAGGACGGTCACGTCCGCGGCCATGCTGTGGTCAACATCAACGACGGCGTCATAGGCTGCCAGTACACCGCGGCCAACATCACCCTCCAGGGCACCGACGACAAGCAGGCCAACATGTGGAAGCTGCGCGGCAACGTCTTCGGCGCCGGTTCGGGCCTCGGCCAATACACCGACAAGAACGGCGACCTGCAGTACAACAACGCCTCCGGCTCCGTCATCGACTCCACGGTTGTCTTCATCAACGGCGGCCAGGTGGCCCGCAACGTCTACGGCGGCGGCTCCTTCGCCACTGTAGGACCTCCCAAGGTACCGCCCATCACCGACGATCCCACCTATGCCCAGTCACATTCGCGCGTCATCGTCAGCGGTGGCACCGTGGGCTACACCCCGACCAACCTCGCCGACGTCACCACCTTCTACGGCGGTGAGGTCTACGGCGCCGGCCGCGGTCTCGCCAGCGACGACTACAAGGGCTACTGCAACGTGCCCCACACCTACGTCTACATCGCCAGCACCGTCAAGGGCAACGTCTACGGCGGCGGCGAGGATGGCCACGTAGTGGGCAACACCGACGTCAATATCGCCACAGGCGCCACTGTAGGCTTCGGCGGCACCGCCTTCATCCAGGGCTCCGTCTTCGGCGGCGGCAAGGGTAGCGGCAACGCCATAGACCACGACAGCGACCCCTCCACCGACGATGAGTTCCGCATCAATATGACCTGCGGCCGCGTTGGCGGCAACACCTCCGTCACCATGACCGACGGTATGATACACGGCTCCATCTTCGGCGGTGGCAAACTGGCCCTCACGGGCGTCGACGCCAATGCCGACTACAGCACCTTCGTCAGCACCGACCTCTACGATTCCATCAACCACGGCTTCGCCACCGTCACCGTCTCCGGCGGCACCATAGGTACCACCGACCCGGCTGACCTACTGGCCTGCGACTGGAGCGCCGGCGACATCATGGGCTCCGGCAAGGGCGACATCGACAACTACGAAGACATCTGGGCCGGCCGTGTGGCCAACACCTCAGTCACCGTCAGCGGCAGCCCCGTCATCCGCGGCTCCGTCTTCGGCGGCGGCGAGATGGCCAGCATCGGCTACTGGGCCGAGACCGACGGCCATCCCTTCGTGGCACAAACCGGCGCCTCGCATGTAGCCATCTCCGGCGGCACCATAGGTATCGACTACGAATACACCGTCGACCCCAACAACAACCCCGGCCAGTGGACCATCTACGACGACAACAAGGACACCCTCATACACACCATCACCGGCAACGTCTTCGGCGGCAGCCAGGGTGACATCGACGTCACGGCGCCCCACTGGGTCTCCATGGCCCGCTCGCGCCAGGCCGACATCACCATCAGCGGCACCACCGTCGTCAAGGGCAACGTCTACGGCGGCTCCGAGCAGGGCACCGTCATCGGCGACACCCGTGTCACCATCAACGGCGGCACCTTCGGCTACACCGGCTCCCTCGGCACAGGTCTGACCAAAGCCTTCACCGGCGACATCTACGCCGCAGGCTACGGCTCCGACGACCCGGCCGACGAAAGCTCAGCCGAGTCCAACGACTCCACCTACAACCGTGACAACGTCCTTGGCCTCTCGGCCACGCCCATAGTCATTGCCGGCCGCACCTACGGCGACGCCCGCGTCGACGTCCTAGGCGGCACCATCCACGGCTCCGTCTACGGCGGCGGCTCCTTTGCCTCGGTGGGTTACGAGCAGAGCAGCACCAAGGGCAACACCTTCGTCAACATCGGCCTCCCGGGTGCCGACCCGACCGACAAGAGTCAGGCCACAGGCTCCGCCACCATCGACGGCGAAGTCTTCGGCGCCAACAACTTCGAGGGTACCCCCTATGGCAACACCAACGTGCATATCTATAAGACCGCGCACAACGCCACCAACGCCTGCCCCGCCAACAGCACCTGGGCCGGCCTCGACGGCGACGACAGCGAGCTCACACGCGACGACGTGCTGGCGCTCGACTCCACCGCCGCATACTTCGCTCTGCAGGCCGTCTACGGCGGCGGCAACCGCGCAGCGCACAACCCCGTCGACAACACCGACGGCACCACCCTCGTCTACATCCACTACTGCGACGAGAACACCGTCAAGAGCATCTACGGCGGCGGCAACGCGGCATCCACCATCAACAACCACATCATCGTCGACGGCGGCCGCATCAAAGAGGTCTTCGGCGGCGGTAACGGCGCCGGTGTCGGCAACCCAGGCGCCGACGTCCACAACACCGCATGGACACAAGTCCACGGCGGCCTCATCAACGACCTCTTCGGCGGCTCCAACACAAAGGGTGTGGTCAACACCACACGCCTCGAGGTCGAGAAGGGCGATTGCGACATGATGGTTGCCAACACCTACAGCGGCGGTAACGAAGCTGATGGCAATGGCGGCGTCGTCAACGTCGGCTGCGGTACCAAGATGGGTAACTTCTACGGTGGCTCGCGCAAAGCCGACCTCACCGGCGACGTCATCCTCAACATCACCGGCGGCGAATTCGAGAACATCTTCGGCGGCTCGCTGGGCACCACGACACGACCTGCCAACATCAATGGCAACGTCACCGTCAACGTCACCGGCGGCCACATAAACAACCTCTACGGCGGCTCAGACATCAACGGCAACATCACGGGCCAGATCACCATCAACGTCGACCTCGACCCCGACTACAACTGCGCCGACGGCCTGCTGCTCGAGAACGTCTACGGCGGCTCCAACATGGCCATCTACACGCCCGACGACCCGACCCTCGCATCGCCGCTCATCAACATCATGAACGACTCCTGCGCCAACGGCAAAACCTTCCACCTGAAGAACGTCTACGGCGGCAGCGTCGGCAACGGCACCAACCTCGTCGACGGCGTCGCCACCCACGGCGACACCCTCACGGGCTACATGAAAGCCAACCCCGTGGTCAGCTTCGGCGGCCACGAACACAAGATAGACCTCACCACCGGTCCGGTGGCCGACGCCTTCGTCGTAGCCGATGCCCACCGTCGCAACATCGCTGTCATCGACAGCAACATCTACGGCGGCGGCAAAGCAGCACCTATCGAAGGCAACCCCACAGTGGTACTCTACAGCTCGCGTATCACCGCTATCAGCGGTTCCGATACCACCTTCGCCACCAGCAACCACGACACCACCGACGTGCGCGGCTCCGTCTTCGGCGGCGGCTACGGCCGCACGGCTGTCGTCACCGGCAACACCACCGTGGGTATCTTCGGCGACGCCACCGTCGTCAACGGATCCGTCTACGGCGCCGGCAACGCCGCCATCCTCACCGGCAGCACCGACGTGCAGGTGGGCTACGAGTTCCAGTTCGTCTGCGCCCAGCCCTCCATCACCATCGCCGCCGACGGCACCACCGACATCTACTGCGCCACCCCGAACTCCGCCATCTACTACACCACTGACGGCTCCACTCCCACCACTTCCAGCACCCGCTACAGCGCCCCCTTCAACACTCCTGCCGGCGCCACCGTCAAGGCCATAGCCGTCAAGACCGACCACCTCCACACCGTCCCGGGCATCGCCATCGACGACTCCGGCTACCCCACCGTGGCCACACTCTCAACCACACTCCCAGGCGCCCAAATCTACTACCTCATCTCCAGCGACGCCAATGCCCAGTTCACCTACACCGACGGTATGCCCACCAACGGCACACTGTACGACCCCTCCAACAAACCTACGTTCGACCCCGGCGAGATAATCAAAGCCGTGGCCATCAACTCGTTCCACCAACCCTCACTACCCGCAACAGCTAAACGTAACCCCTGAACCAAAGAACCCCTACGGACCCTCCTCGGCCTTCCTTCGGCTTTCCACTGAAGAGCGGTCGAAGGGGGGCCGAAGAGGGGCCGAAGAGGGACTGCGAAGAAAAAATACAAATATTGCAGAATGAAAAAAAATTTGTATATTTGCCTAATGGACCAAGCCATGCAGACCGCCGCACAGCCTTGTGCGACAGGGGGTTGCATGGAGTGGGCCGCATAAATATATTAAAGAGACCATGTTGAAGACTGCAAATAATAGACTAATAACACCCGCATACGCGCGAGTGTTAGTACTGCTAGCAATCATTTTCTGCGGCGGAGCCACGGGGCTGCGCGCCCAGGGTTACTACACCCTCACCAACGGCCACTACTACTGGTTCGACGGACGAGAGAGCGACCCCGACGACACGAAGTACCTGACGGGCTTCGACCAAGCCAACGGAGGGGCCAACATCTACACCCGAGGCACCCACGCCACGGAGAGCGTGACGGAGATAGTGGAGCAGGGCACAATGTACCTGGCCCTCGACACCACCTCCAACCCACCGCGCATCCAGAGCCTCAGCACCGCTGGCGGCTTCAACCCGCTGTGCGTGTGGTTCCGCACGGGCAACACCGGCAACTACTACCAGGAGTGGAACGGCTACCGCTACTACCTCATTGGGTCGTACAGCGAGGGCCTGACCATCTACAAGGTGGCAGTAGGCGCCCCCCTGATGAAACAGACAACATGGTACAACTGGGACCACGGCTGCGCCGTCACCGATCAGGTGCAGGTGTCGGGTGGCACCAGGGAGAACTACTACTGGATGATCTACGACACCCTGGACGACGCCACCGGTGAGCGTGCCGCCACGGCAGAGTGGCGCATGTCGCTGGTGAGCTGCTATCAGCGTCCCGAGGAGATGATCTACCGCAACTACCGCGCCGACGGCGCCGGCGGCAACACCTGGGACAACGCCAGCGACCCCGACCACGGCATCTCCTACTTCGACAACGTGCGCATAGGCCCGAAGAACTTTCCCGCCGGCGTGGCCGCCACCTTCATGGAGGTGAAAAAGACCGACCATGAACGCGTCATCTCCGGCATCACCTCGGGCTATGGCCTGACGTCCCTTGACAAGAGCGCCGCCAGCATCAGCTACGGCAGCGACATCACGGCGACAGCCAACGTCGTCACCACCACGGCCAACGTTGTCAACGCCAACGTCACCGATGCCTACATCGAATACAACGAGGAGACCTACCGCCGCGGTATCAACCTGACCAACGCCAACCGCACCGACAACACCTTCGGCAGCGCCGGTGTGCCCACCTACAGCAACTGGTACTACTACGGCGGCGTCCGCCACACCACAGCGCCGGCCGAACACCCCGAAAGCATGACCGTCGACAGCGTGCGCTTCACCCTCGACAACCGTGCCCAGCGCTATCTCACGGTAGGCACCGTCACCGAGGGCAGCATCATTACGGGCAGCGGTACCAACACCCACCCCTGGAATGTCACCATCACCTGCTACGACATCCCCATGAACCCGACGACGGCCACCATCACCGCCACGGTGTACTACAACAACGGCACCACGCAGAAACTGACCACCACCATCACCGTGACCCCGGCCGACCTTACCGCCGAGGTAGGCTCCACGAAGGCCCCCGTCATCAAGGGCTACGTCGTCGGCGGCGGCAAGATGGCCAACGTCACCGGCAACACCAACATCATGGTGCACAACGCCGACTCAATCTACTCCATCTACGGCGGCAACGACATCGCCGGCTGGGTGCAGGGCGAGGAAGGCGCCACCATACAGGTGGGCACGCACTTCACCAGTGCCGAACACCCCATACACATCGACTACCTCTACGGCGGCGGCTGCGGCTACTACCGCTACAGCGGCACCTATGACGCTGCCACAGGCAGCTGGGCCGACAACGCCACGAAGACCACCTCCGTGGGCTACGGCGAGTATGCCTTCCGCGGCGGCGTCTACGACTGGAACGACCCGACCAAGGAGGTGGTGGCCCCCGGCACCTTCGACTATGACCCCTACACGGGAGCCGACTTCGCCACGGTGGAGGACGGCAACCGCTTTGTGGGCAACAAGCTGGGCGGCACAATACCCTACATCAAGACTTCGCACGTCAACATCGGCGTGCCCGAGGTGACGGGCCATAGCGACGCCGATGGCCAAAACGCCCACGAGCACAACGACAACATATACATCGACTCGCTCTTCGGCGGCGCCGAGAACGCCTTCATAGGCATCACGTCGACCAGCGGCGACTACGCGTCGGCCGTAACCCTCGACATCAACGGCGGCACCGTCCTGGCAGCCTTCGGCGGCAACAACTACGGCGGCGCCATAGCCCAGACGGCCCTGACGCTTGTCAACGTGAGCTGCACCAAGCTCGTCGACGACCGCGCCCTGACGGCCAACACCTACTTCAACGGCTACGGCCGCGACTTCGGCATACGCCACCTCTTCGGCGGCGGCAACATGGTGAATAGCTCGCACACCCAGGTGACCTTCCGCGGCGGCATGGTGGACACCGCCTTCGTGGGCGGCAACAACGCCACGGTGGCCAACCCCGTCTGCCTCGTCGACTGCCAGCGCGACGGCATAGGCTACAACGTCAACGGCACCACCGGCGGCACCTTCATGAACGGCCACTTCATCTACACCAACACCACGATAGACAGCCCCTCGGACACCGCCGACAACGGCCGCCTGTGGGACGGTTACGACGCCGACAACGGTGTCTTCAATGTGCACTACCTCTACGGCGGCAACAACCTGGCGCCTATGGAGAACGTGTCGTTCGTGCGCCTGCACTCCGGCGGCGTGGGCTCGGTCTACGGCGGCGGCAGCCAAGGCGACATGACCAACGACAAGACCCTGGCCGAAGCTGTGGCCGACCACATGACCTACTTCGACATACGCCCGCTGATCGGCACCATGAGGGACATCCTTGCCCGGAGCACCCTCCTCTCGGTGCCCAACAAGATCAGCTCGGTGATAGCTGCCGACACCAACTCGCAGATTATCGCCGACTACCTCTACGGCGGTTGCCGCAGGGCCAACGTCAAGAACACCTGCGGTATCTACGTGGCTGGCGGTAACTACGGCGACATCGTGGCCGGCAACGACGTGAGCGGCGACGTAGGCTCGGAGACCGACGGCTCCACCTACCTCGTGGTCACGGGCAAGGCTGTGGTGCAGGGCAGCATCTACGGCGGCTGCGACGGCTACTACCACTGCGACGACGGCACGGGCCACTACAGCGACCAGCAGATACCCAACCCCTTTAGCACCACGGCAGGCAACGACCCGTACAACGACTTCGCAGGCCTGCTGATGCCCACACAGCAGCACTCCAACGTCTTCGTCAACGGCGGCCTCATCAAGGGCAACGTCGTGGGCGGCGGCTTGCTGGCCGACCTGGGCTTCCGCAACAGTGCCTCGCGCACGCCGCGCATCAAGTCCTCCGGCGAGCCCGAGAGAGCCTTGGCGGTGAACACCAACCAGGGTACCGTGCAGTTGGAGATTGGCGACACAGCCATAATCTACGGCAACGTGTTCGGCGGCGGCGCCAACGCCTCGATCTGGGGCCAGTCGCGCCTGTATATCAAAGGCACCCCTGTCATCCACGGCAACGTCTTCGCAGGTAACGACTGCGTGGGCCGCGTCGAGAGCTTCCTGGCCTACCGTGGCAACATGGAAGACCCTGAAGACGAGTATTCATACTACAGATATTACTTCGACAACGTCTATGGCGGCGGCTCCACCATCCCTGCCACACAGGAAGACAGCATGGCCTACGTCAACAGCCACATAACCGAGCGCCAGAAGCTGGAGGCCGAGAGCTTGAGCAAAGCCAACCAGTTCTCCTCGAACGGCGACTCGCTGAACTTCTACACCAACACGGTGGACGGCATCAAGCAGTACAACCCGAGATACTCCACCTACGTGCGCATCGAGGACTCGCCGGTCATCAACTCGGTCTACGGCTCGGGTAACGGTGCCTGGGACTACGACGGCGACCATCCGGAGTTCCCGTGGGTGTATGTGTGCCCGCAGGATGCCGGTAGCCGTCCCGACCAGGCCAGCACCTTCATCGACCTGCACACCAGCGGCGGCTTCATAGACACCGTCTTCGGCGGCGGCGCCGGCTGCTCGGTGTCCGACAAGGTAGCCATACTGCTTAACAACACAGGCCTGAGCAACTCCAACTATCCCGCCACGCTGCCCAGCAGCTTCGCCGGCGGTCGTTCGGACAACTACGTTGGCACCATCTTCGGCGGCAACAACTTCAGCGACATGAACACCGTGCCCGGCATCCAGCTGGTACAGGGCAACGTGAAGAACATCTACGGCGGCGGCAACCGCGGCGACATGACCAAGAAAGAGTCGTTCTTCGACATCTGCGGCAACGAGGTGCCCGACGTATCGACCTATGTGCTCTCCGAGAGCGACAACGTGACGGTCACCGACACCGTCTTCGGCGGCAGCCGCATGAGCGACTTGGAAGGCATGGCCTATGTGGACATCCGCAATACCTCCAACGACGGTATCCAGTACCTCTATGGCGGCAACGATATCAGCGGCGAAATCAAGGGCAACACCCGTATAGATATAGCCGGCGGCACCGTGCAGCGCATCTGGGGTGGCTCGAACGGCCGCTACGACTTCGTGCCCGTGGGCCATGAGCTCTACAACGTGTACAACTACGGCACCTATGACGAGGCTCATCCCGAGGATGGCCTGATAACCACGGCTGCCAAGCCCGACGTCGACAGCACCAACGTCAACGTCTGGGGCGGCACCATCAACGCCTCGGTATACGCCGGCGGCTCGATGGCCGACTGCCGCACCACCTGCCTAGTGGTCGACGACATGGTGGGCTGCTCGGCCAACGGCATCAGCACCGGCAACGCCGTCATCAACGGCGCACTCTACGGCGGCGGTGAAGGCCGCTGGGACGACCTCAACGCCCGCGACTTCGACGGCAACCGTTGGGGCAACGTCAACGGCTCGACCTATGTGCACCTGCACCACGCCAAGAACGTCACCTCGGCCACGGCCTACGGCGGCGGTAGCGGCGGCGATGTGGCAAACACCTACATCAAGGCCTACCCCACCTGGAACAACCCGTTCCTCGCCATCTATGGCGGCTGCTGGGGTTCGGATGTCCGCGGCACCGCTTATCTGGAGTTCGACGGCGACACGCTGGTGAACAACCTCTTCGGCGGCAACGACTTCTCCGGTAACGTGTACCGTACCGAGATGGTCGTCAACGACGGTAACTTCTACAACGTCTACGGCGGCGGCAACGGCGACTACCCCAACAGTTACTACCACGGACAGCACGCCAGAGCCCTGTCGGCCGAATACGCCTATATGAACGCCTCGCCGACATCCTATGCCGGCGGCGACAGCATCACACGACCCAATACTGAATATATACATATCACCTTCAACGACGGCGAAGTGGACAGCTGCCTCTACGGCGGCGGCAAGCTCGGCACCGTGTTTCCCTACCAGAAGAGCGCTTCCGGCGAGTATGTCATCGACGCCACCCGTCTGGCCAACGACGACGTGATACGCTATGTGCCCGACACTACGCGCACCAAAGCCACGACAGTCAGCGACCCCGAGGACTTCTCCTACGTGGTGCTGAACATCCACGGCGGTAAGTTCCACCGCAACGTCTTCGGCGGCGGCCGCGGTGACAAGAAGGCCAAGACGCCCATCATCTACGGCTTGAAGGTCGTCAACATGGACGGTGGCGAGATTTACGAGAGCCTCTATGGCGGCTCGGAGTTCGTCAACGACGGCTACGCGGCCGAGTGTAAGGCCGCCACGGGTGCCAACCCCACCCGCGCCGACCGTATGGCGGTGACCACCATGCGCCCCTCGTCGATAGTGAACCTCACCGGCGGTATCGTCGGCTCGAACATGTATGGCACTGGCTATCAAGGTATCGTCCACGGCTCGTCGTATGTCAACATCGGCATGGACGCCATCGACAGCAGCACGGTGTGGCGCAGAAGCTATGGCAACGACACCGAAGACAGCACCTACATAAAGTTCAAGCCCGGCTACAAGGACGGCTACAGCGATGCGCTGGCAGCCAACCGCCTGACGCTGATGAACTCGGTCTACAGCGGTGCTAACTGGGGTAACGCCAGCGGCGAGGTGACCTTCAACAACCCCGGCTTCATGGGCGGCGAGAGCCGTACCTATATAGACGGTAATAACTACAACACCACCAACGACCTCGTGACCTCCGACCCCGAGATGATCATCATGCGCTCGCTCTTCGGCAGCGGCACCTCGGTGCTCGGTGGCGATGTACACAGCCACATAGAGGTGCGCAACTTCGGCGGCATGTCGGAGTGCCACCCCACCAAGACTCTTGAGACCATACAGCGTACCGACAGCCTGTGGCTGCACAACACAGCCATCGTCCTCACCGGTACCACCGACGCCAGCCAGCAGTACATGTCGAACCGCTACTCGTTCAAGAACGTGAAGCAGATGAACTACCGCGGCTACAACGTGACGGAGATGCAGGCTGCTGCCGACAATGTGGAGAACCTGGGCTTCTACGAGCAGGGCACCACGTCGAGCGTGCACAACGGCGAGACCTTCGACACCGTGGAGGTGCCGCTGAGCGACCTTAACACCCAGATTAACGGCGACGCCTGCGGCGACAACGTCGACATCTGCGACAAAGAATACATGGTTTCGCCCTCGGTACCCGAGAAGCGCCACACGCTAATTATCCTCGACAACGGTGTGAACCTCAACATAGGCAACACCGAGAGTGCCACCACCACCTACGGCGCAGTGACCGGCTACGGCTTCGTGACCACCCCCGGCGGCTACCAATCGTCCATAACGGCCCGCCCGAAGATGGAACTCACCGGCAACTTCAACAAGGACGACGGCGGCTTTGTTACCACCTGCGACACCGTCAACAAAACACGTACCGCAGCCACAAGCCCCTCGCAGATCAACACCGACTGGGCTGCTGACGGCCACGACGAGCTACCCTACACCAACCACGCCGAGGCCGACGCCAGCGGCTTCACAGGCACCAACCTGTTCCGCGAGTGGAAGGTCGGCGACAAGATGGGCTTGCGCGAGGTGGAAGCCACCCTGCTGGCACACTCAAGCACCCAAAGACTGGACCGCGACTGGTCGATGGAGATCACTCCCAAGAGCGGCTCGGCCTACAAGTTCGGCGTTGCCGAGGCTGTCTTCGAAATGCCCGCAACATCGGAAGGTCACTACTATAAACTCATAGGCGAAGGCTTCGTGATGACCGGCAGCAACGGCGAGATAGACCTCGTCGACTCTGCCTGGTATCCCACACTGAACTCCACGCTCGCCCGCGGCGGCAATGTCAACATGGACAGCGCCCTCGCCAAGATTGGCAACTGGTACGACGCCGGTCACCAGAACCCCGATGCCAACGGCACTTGGATATCCATACCCAACGGCAACCCCACCGAGATGGAGGGCGCCGCAAACATCATCCAGACACCCGACTATACCTTCGGCCTGGTGATGGTGCCCAATGGCAACTTCGCCACCTCATCGTCCACCACCTTCGACATGCCGTCGATAGACCATGATGAAGACCCGCTGACCCCCGACCAGGTTGTTGGTCAAGACTGGGCATACTTCGTTATCAATGGTAACGCGCGCGTGAACAGCGTCAACCACTACTGCTCGCCGAAGGTGTTCGACAACAATGACCCCGCCAACCCCGAGCTGAAGCCCTCCATGCGCCTCTACCTCACCTACGACACCAACTTCACCAATACCTTCAATGGCAACGTGGTCTTCAAGATGATGGAGTACGATGCATCCGGCCGTGAGGTGGCACCCATCCAGGTGAAGGTCAACATCCAGACCATCATCGACGAGCTGAAGGACATGGAGCAGGATGTGCTGGCCATGTACAACGGCGGCCGCAGCAACACCTTCACCCGCAAGCTTGAGTTTGTGCCCTGCGGCGAGGAACGTAACCTCTACATCACCGGTATACGTTGGCAGCCCACCAACAAGAACGGCGAAGACACTACGGCTGCTGTCACTTCGTCGGCCTTCGGCAATGGCGACCGATTCTCGCTGCTGCCCGAGCCGTCACAGGTGACCGCTACCTCGGCCAACTACCCGCATGAGGTCAGCCTCGGCCACCCCGGCGACAACAACCACAACTCGCACAACCGCTTCGCCATGAGCATCACCCCCACCAACAACGTGTCGGAGGATGCCGGTATGGCCAACGGCTGGATACGCGGCACCGGCGTGAACACTAGCATCTACAAGCTGGCCTACCCCAGCGGCACCGACCCCGTGAAGACCTGCTCTTCGTGGGATGCCGTCGGCGACTCGGTGGTTGTCTACTCGCTTAAGAACACAAACGGCAACGATAACCACGGATACTTCCTTGGCACTCTCGACGGACGTGGCTCGGCCATGCTCGACGTGGAGCTCGCCTTCGACGGTTCGCGCGTCTATGACGCTATGGACGGCAAGGGCTATGTCGGCAAAGTGGTCCTCACCCTGGAGACCTACACCGAAGAGGACGACATCTCGCGCGGCACCTTCGAGGTGACACTCTACGTCAAGACACGAGCTCACGGCGACACCATCTACATGGCTTCTGCCAACTCGGTGACACGCCAGATAGCCCCCAACAAGAGCGTCACCGTGTACCCCTACAGCGACGTGACACACAACGGCACCAGCTTCCAGAAGAGTGAGATCGGCAAGACCCCCGGCCTGTACGTGCAGAGCTTCCGCAAAGCACTTGAGGACGGTATCTACCAGGAAGGCGACGTGCTGTGCATCATGGATCCTATAGTTATTGACAATACCCCGGTGCACATCACCGGTCCCAACGGTCCGGCCATCGAGGTGATACGTTACGACGGTCACCACCACCAGCTGCCCGACGAGCAGAGCGTCTACCGTGGACCGATGATTGTGGTCCAGAACGGCGGCGTATTCACAGCCGAGAACATTGCCTTCCACGGCGGTGCCGGTGCCCATGTGAAGCACGTCATACGCTCGGGCGGTACCGGCGACTACGACGGTAGCCACAACGCCACCCTCAGCGGCGACAACCTGCAGTTCTGGGGATATACATCCACCAGTGGCAAGGCCTACGACAAACTGCCCGATACCAACAGAGTCTACGCCCCCATCATCATGGCTACAGGCGCCGGCTCAGAGGTGAACCTGCGTGAAGGCACCATCGTGCAGCACAACTGGAATGAATACGGCAGCCAGAGCGGCCAGACCGACGGCAACGGCATGCCTGCAGACCCCAGCAACATGGGTGCTATCAGCATCACCGACGGTGCCTCTCTGACCATTGGCGGCAACGTCAAGGTTGAGAACAACTTCAGCCACACCATGACCGGCCTCGACGACCTGGCCAGCGACTCGGTGTCGGTGCAGAAGGCTCCCGGCGGCGGCGCCATCTATGTCGACGGCGGTACCGTTGAGCTTCCTGAGTCGAACCGCAACACTGCCATCAACATCACCAACAACTACCTGATGAACCCGCTCATCTACACTGACCCCAGTGCAGTCACATGGTGGGATGTTATAGAGATTGACGGTGTGCCGGAACGCTACACTATCGACACCGCCGACCTCCGCACCTGGCAGCGCGCCAATGTGCTCCTCACGCGTGAGGCTCCCGCAACAGGCAGCTACTATGAGCAGGTCACCACCGACGCTCAGAACGACGTGATTGTGGTGAGCGGTGTCCTTGGTGACAACACCAGGATAGGTGTACGCAAGTGGTTCCCCGGTATCCACGAACGTGATACCATCCGCTTCGCCACCGTGGTGGGCGGTAACAACACCGTCCTTGCCAGCGCCGTGACAGAGCACAACAACTTCCTGAGCGACGAAGGCTTCAACACCTTCTACAACCCTGCTGTCAACCTCTCCAACGCCTACTTCTTCCGTTGCGCAACCTTCCGTCACCAGCTGGCTGCAGACACCTATATAGACCCGGTGTACGGCCGTTATGGACTGACGTTGGCCTCCAACGATGTGTTGCACTTCGGCGTGAAACACAATGTATGCCCCTCTGGCGGCGATAGCATTATCTACCGCGTGCAGGGTGGTATGATGCCTTACACATACACTTGGAGCAACCCAAGCAAGGCCATCACCCTCAAGACCACTACCACACCTTATAGCAACGCACAGGTACAGTTTGACCTGGCAGGTGCTCCCGACGCCAGCAGCAACCCGACCCTCACAACCCCCGAGGAGCGCTACGCCAAGTATGCCGCCACGATGGCCGACACCCTGCTGCTGCCCGCCGAGAACATCGACTTCGCCACCAGCACCCTGTGGAACAACCTGATGGTTACCGCCACCGACGCCACCGGCGAGTGCAGACTCTATAAGAATATAGACCTGCGCATCGTCATGGATCACGCCTCGAGCAACGAGGTGACCTACTGGCCCAAGGCTACGGCAGCCGCCGACACGGCAAGCCACCGCGACAACAACGCGCCATGGATGAGCGACACCGTGGGTTCCGGCTGGTCCGACACCTCACGCAGCGTACTCGCCATTGCCAGCCGCAACTTCTCCGGTGTACAGATCACCCCGCGCGTGTGGGTGGACCGCAGCAACGGTACCATCAGCGCCACGGTGATGGGTGACGCCAACGACTATGTATACCAGTGGACTGCCGATCCCGACGGCGACACCATCCATGAACTCTCCAACATGAACTTCTGCCCCGGCGACACCATCTTCCTCTACACCGAGCCGCGCGGCAACACCAACAAGTTCATCATGTGGGACTTCGACCCCTACTATCGTCCGATGGCCCGCTACATAGTTCCCGCACATGACGCCACAGTGACCGCCTACTACGGTCCCGAGGAGTACTGGCACGAGCATGTCAACAGCACCGCTACTGCCGATGCTGTATATGACAACAACTACTACTATCCTGGCAACAGCGGCCACGGCTATGTGACCACCTACCACGGTGACGTGCACATCTACAACGAGAACGGCCTTGCCTGGTTCATCAGCGTGGTCAACGGTCTCAACGGCACCCAGGCCCGCCAGTTCTACTTCAACAAGGTGTTCCTGCACCAGAAGGACGGCGGCTACGACATGAAGAACTACCTGTGGACCCCGGTGGGTACCAACCACCAGCCCTTCCGCGGATGGTTCCTCGGCGTGGGCAACGGCGCCACCGACACAGCCCTCCTGGCAGCAGGCGAGCAGGTCGTCATCAAGAACATCATCGTCAACGAGCCCCAGATGAACTACGCTGGCTTCTTCGGCAACATCGACACCGCGCGCATCAGCGGCATCAAGCTTGAAGCCTCCCTCATCCGTGGCGGCCAGTACGTAGGTGCTCTGGCAGCCAACTCGAGAGACGCCCGCATCAACAACGTCGTCATCTCCGACTCTGTCGAGATGAGCCCCGCCACCACCATCCTCGCCACCAACTACATCAGCGGCGGTGTGATAGGTAACTCCGAGCGCGACACGCTGACCAACACCAGCGTCAAAGCCAAGTTCATAGGCGACGCCGTATACAGCGGCGGTATGGTCGGCTACGGTATGTCGACGACCGTCACCAACAGCTTCGGCTACAACGACAGCCGCATGAACGGCCTCTACATCGGCGGTGTTGCCGGTTACCTTGAAGGCACCGTTGCCAGCAAGGGCGGCCTCTTCAAACGCAAGAGCGCAGCTTACCCCTCGACAGTGGCCAACAACTACGTGCGCATGGAGAGCAGCGACGGCACCCGCGTGGGTGGTATCGCAGGCTACGCCAAGAACAGCGTGATAGAGAACAACTACTTCTACGGCGATATCAACAATGTCAACGGCAACGGCGTGGCCCACACGCTGAAGAACAGCGATGCTGACGGCAACTACTACCAGAATGGCGCCGCCAAGCACGATGTCAGCAACAGCACAGGCAGCACCGTGACCAACACCTCCACCTTCGAGGGCGCCGGCAACAGCGTCATCCTGGAGCAGAACGTCCACGGCCGCAACAACCTCACCCGTGTCCTCAACACATGGGTGCGCGAGCAGAACGCCAACGGTGGCGACTTCCTCACCTGGCGCAGCGACCTCGACGACGTCAACGGCGGCTTCCCGATCTTCGGCACGCCCGACATGATACCGCTGCACGACAGCATGACCGTCTCCGGCTGCGTCAACGTGGAATGGAACGGTACATACTACAATGACGGCGACATAGCCACCTACCATGTGGTCGACTCCACAGAGATGGTCGACAGCACCATGACCATCCGCTTCGTGGTACACCAGCCCGCCGCTGAGGACTATGCCGACAGCGCCATCATCGGCCAGTCCTACGAAGGCTACGGCTTCACCCTCACCGAGGCCGAGAGCGAGCTCCTCCGCGAGACCATGGACAGCCTCGGCAACGCCACCCTCATCCTCCGCGACACCTTCCAGACTGTCTACGGATGCGACAGCGTGGTCACCCTCACACTCTTCTTCTCCGGCAACCTTGACATGCCTGAGCCTACCTTCGAGGTGCAGCACTTCGTCAAGGTCTACCCCAACCCCACCACCTCACGCGTAACCATCGAGTCTGACGGCATGCAGCACGTCGAGTTCTACGACAACGAAGGCCGCCGCCTGAAAGACTACGACAGCTACAGCAACGACACCATCACCATTGACATCACCGACTACTCATCCGGCATCTACTACCTGCGCATACACTCCGCCGCAGGCGTGACAATCCAGAAAATAGTCAAACTGTGATAACACCTCATAGACAATGAAAAAACAATATATCAAACCAGGCCTTGAGGTCTATCGGTACATGCCCGAGAAGGGATATAAAACAACCATAGCCCTCGACAAAGACTATGTGCTCATTGAGGGCGAAAGCGACAACCGCACCCTGCGCGCCTCCGAAGAGGTGACAGAGTACACCGACGAAAACGGCGAGTACGAACGCGGCCTGTGGCTATAATAATAACCTAAAACGTCATCAGCAATGAAGAAACTATCAATAGCCATAGCACTGCTAACACTTGCCATACTCCCCATGGCATGCCAGAAGGAGAAGTCCGGCAACGACCAATTCCGCTTCACCGCAACAACAGAGCAGCTGCAGAACGACGACGCCAAAGTGCAGCTTGTCGACGAACACTACATTATATGGGAGTACGACGACGAAATCAGCATCGGCAGCAACACCAGCGGCGACACCAAGAACAAAGCCTGGCTCTACTACTCCGCCCCCGACTCACCTGACTGGAGTGCCTACAACGGTGTTTTCCTCACCACACTGCCGAGCAACTCCGAGTACTTCCTCGGACTGCACCCCTACAGCGACAACAACATCATCTCCTCGTCGGGTGGATCTTCCTTCAGCGCCACCATCGACATCCCTGCCGCCCAGACCTACCGCGACGACAACACCTTCGACAAGCAGGTCTTCCCCATGGTGGCATGGTACGGTGGCACCTGGTCCTCCGACCCCTACACTCCCTTCAACCTCGACTTCCACTCCCTCGGAGCCATCGTGCGCCTCCAGTTCCTCAACACCACAGGAGCCGCCTCGGCCATCCGCAGCATCACCGTCACCTCACCCGACAAGCAGCTCTGCGGCCTCTTCACTGTCAACAACTACAACACCAACGACCCCCACCTCACAAGCCTCGAGCCCACCAAGAAGACCGTCACCATCGACTGTGGCGATGCGGGTGTGGCCTTCGCCAACAATCAGCTGCTCACCTTCTACCTAGTGCTCCCCGCCTTCACAGGCCGCGACAACACCACACGCTACAGCAACCTCTCCATCACGGTGACCAACACCTCGAGCCAGTCGTGCTCCAACACTATCAGTTATGTCAACACCCGCCGCAACGGCATCACCTACATGCAGGCCCTGGACATCGCCTCATGGAGCAGTACCCCGTCGCCCACCATCTCGGGCAACGGCACCGCCGATAGGCCCTTCAAGGTCTACGACATAGAAGACTTGAAGTATCTGCGCGACTGCTACAACGGCGTGGCCCGCACCATCAACGGACAGCCCATCACCGCCGACACCTACATCAAACTCATGCGCTCCGACATAGAGCTCACAACCAGCAACTGGCTTGCCGGTATCCGCAACTTCGAGGGCCACTTCCTCACCATGAACCAGCAGTCGCACCCCGGTATCACCAACTCATGCCAGAACGTGCCTCTCTTCGAGTCCATAGGTGCCGACGGCGAAGTGGTAGGTCTCACCGTCAAGTGTTCGGGAGTCAACAACCTGACCAACGCCACCGGTGTGTCGCCCTTCTGCGGAGAAAACAACGGCCGCATCATCGACTGCGCCCTCACCAACAAACCCGGCAGCTCAGACTACATCACCTCCATCTTCTCTTCCTTTGCCGGCATCTGCGTCACTAACAACGGCACCATCCAAGGCTGCCGCTGCGAGGGCAAAATTCAGGTCCAGAGCAACAAGGACTTCGCCGGCATCTGCATGCACAACAACGGCACCATCCAAGGCTGCCAGGCTGGCGACATAACCCTGCGCGACTTCAGCGCCAAGGGCGCCGGCATCTGCTACGAGAACAGCGCCACAGGCGTCGTGAAGGACTGCTACTTCGGCTCCAACATCACGAACAGCAACGCCGACTGGGGCGGCATCGTCTACGACAACAGCGGCGTCGTGAAGCACTGCTACATGAGCGCCACTGGCCAGATCTACACCAGCAAGGGCGTAGGCGGCATCGTGAGGAACAACATCGGCGCCAGCAGCCTGGTAGACTACTGCTGGGTGGCCGGCCCCCTGCAGGGCAGGACCGTGGGCGGCATCGTCGACAGCCTCGTCAACGGCGAGGTACGCAACTGCTTCAACAACACCAGCGCCATGATCACCGTCACCTCCGCCAACAGCGTGGGCGGCGGCCTGGTGGGCTACGTCAAAGGCGGCCAGGTCAACAACAGCTACGTCAACGAGATCACCATCATACCCCGTAACGTCAACGCCGTCATCGGCGGTCTGGCCGGCGTGGTCACCGGCGGCACCTTCAGCTACTGCTACAGCTACGAAGACTTCAACGTGTTCTACGGCACCTCGACCGCAGCCACCTACACCCAGTGCTACCTCGTCGACGGTTCCCAGGCCAACATCACCAGCATCGGCAGCAGCAACTTCTCCACCCTCACCACCAACCTCAACGGCAGCGGCAACAGCAACTACTCCACCTGGGTGCAACCCTCCGCCTCCTCCGCTCCCGTCCTCGCCCCCTACCAGGAATAAAAGCCCCGAGGACCAGGCCATGTAGGGATAAGGTCCGTATATGGTGCAAATATGTATTTGTTACGAGGAGAAACGCCGAAAGGCATAATACGACAAAACCCTTGCGGGACTCCGCAAGGGTTTTGCTTTATCTATGCCGTCGGGCTTACTGCAGCTTGGCCAGAGCCTCTTTCATGCGGCGCAGGGCCTCGCGCAGGAGGTCTTCGCTGGTGGCATAGCTGAGGCGTATGCAGCTGTCGTCGCCGAAGGCCGAGCCCATCACCGTGGCCACACCGGCCTCGTTGAGCAGGTAGAAGGCCATGTCGGTGGAGTTCTCTATCTTCGTGCCGTTATAGCTCTTGCCGTAGTAGGAGCTCACGTCGGGGAAGAAATAGAAGGCACCCTGCGGCAGACGCACCTTCAGGCCGGGGATGTCGCACAGCAGCTTGTACACCATATCGCGACGCTGCTGGAAGATGTTGCGCATGTCGATGATATCCTTGCTGGTCTTGGGGTCCATGAGCATGGCGCAGACGGTGGCCTTCTGGGCTATGGAGCAGGTGGCGCTGGTCACCTGGCCCTGCAGCTTGTTGGCGGCCTTGGCTATCACCGTTGGGGCGGCGATGAAGCCTATACGCCAGCCCGTCATGGCGAAGCCCTTGGCGACACCGTTGACGGTGATGACGCGCTCCTTCACCTCGGGGAACTGGGCTATCGACTCATGCTTGCCCACGAAGTTGATGTGCTCGTAGATCTCGTCGGCCATGACGAAGAGGTTCTCATGCTTGGCCACCACCTCGGCGATGCCCTTGAGCTCCTCCTTGGTGTATAGCATGCCCGTGGGGTTGGAGGGCGAGGAGAACATGATGAGTTTGGTGCGTGGGGTGATGGCGGCCTCGAGCTGCTCGGGGGTCACCTTGAAGTCGTTCTCGAGCTTGGTCTTCACGAAGACACATTTGCCCTCGGCCAGGCGCACGAACTCCTTGTAGGAGACCCAGAACGGCGTGGGGATGATGACCTCGTCGCCGGGGTTGATGAGGCACTGCACCACCTGGAACAGGCTCTGCTTGGCACCGGTGCTGACGACAATCTGCTCGGGCTTGTACTCGAGGCCGTTGTCGCGCATCAGCTTGGTGCAGATGGCCTCCTTCAGGTCGGGGTAGCCCGGCACGGGAGGATAGTGGGTGAAGTTGTCGTCGATGGCCTTTTTGGCGGCTTCCTTCACCACTTCGGGGGTGTTGAAGTCGGGCTCGCCTATCGAGAGGCTGATGACATCTTTGCCCTGGGCTTTAAGCTCGCGGGCTTTGGCGGTCATGGCGAGAGTCTCGCTCTCAGCCATATTGAGGATACGGTTTGATAAAATTTCCATAACAATCATTACTTTGAGGGTGCAAATATACGAAAAAATACCGAACCACAGCGGCGACAGACGAAAAAACGCCGCCGCTCCTCACCTATTGACATGAATTACCGTCAGTTACAGACAATCGTTTTCTTTTTTTCAAACGTGAATGGCCGTGAATTTCCATAAATTTTTTTAACGAGAATTACTGTAAATGGTCGCCAATGGGGGGTAGGCTTACAGTAGGGTTAGTAGCCGTCTTGTAGCCGTCTAGTAGCCGTTTTTGAATGTTAGTGGTTGGGTACCAACCGTTTAACGCAAGTAGCAGCTCGTATTTGACTGGTTCTCAGTATGTCAAGGGGCATCGTTTGATTTAAAGCACAAAGATGGAAAAAAGATGTGCAACAAAAGTTGCACAATAATGAAAAAATGTGTATCTTTGCCTCAACACATTTTAACAACACAACAACATAAACAATTGAAAAATATGGCAAAAGAAGTGAACGACGCGGCAGCCCAGAAGCTGGAAAAACTGAAGATACTCCAGAGCACACTTGACAAGATAGAGAAGAGCTACGGCAAGGGCTCGATCATGAAACTCGGCGACCGCCCGGTGGAGGAGATGGACGTCATCTCGACGGGCAGCATCAGCCTTGACGCCGCCTTGGGTGTCGGCGGCTTCCCGAGGGGCAGAGTGATAGAGATCTACGGTCCCGAGTCGAGCGGTAAGACGACGCTGGCCACCCACGCCATCGCCGAATGCCAGAAGCAGGGCGGCATAGCGGCCTTCATAGACGCCGAGCATGCCTTCGACAGCTTCTATGCCAAGAAGTTGGGCGTCGACATCGACAACCTTCTCGTCTCGCAGCCCGACAACGGGGAGCAGGCCCTCGAGATTGCCGACAACCTGATACGCAGCGGTGCCATCGACATCATAGTCATCGACTCGGTGGCCGCGCTGACCCCCAAGGCCGAGATTGACGGCGACATGGGTGACAGCAAGGTGGGCCTGCAGGCGCGCCTCATGAGCCAGGCCATGCGCAAGCTCACGGCCACCATCAGCAAGACCAACTGCTGCTGCATCTTCATCAACCAGCTGCGCGAGAAGATAGGCGTCCTCTTCGGCAACCCCGAGACCACCACCGGCGGCAACGCCCTGAAGTTCTACGCCTCGGTACGTATCGACATACGCCGTACACAGGCTATCAAGGACGGCGACCAGAACATCGGCAACCGCGTGAAGGTGAGGATAGTGAAGAACAAGGTGGCCCCACCCTTCCGCACCTGCGAGTTCGACATGATCTTCGGCGAAGGCATCAGCAAGCTGGGCGAGATTATAGACCTGGGTGTCGACCTCGACATAGTGCACAAGAGCGGCTCGTGGTTCAGCTACGGCGAGAGCAAGCTGGCCCAGGGTCGCGAAGCCCTGAAGCAGCTGCTACGCGACAACCCCGAGCTGTGCGACGAGCTGGAGGGCAAGATACGCGCCGCCTTGAAAGACAAAGCCAACAGCGAAGAATAATGAAAAGACTGATAGTGATAGCGTTGCTGCTCATGGGCGGCACCGTATGGGCACAGGACGTGGTGCGCGACACGGTGGCCAAGGCAGTTCCCGTGACCGCCGTCGACACCATCGACATTGACGACAACGACACCATCGACGACGAAGAAAACGTCATCGGCGCCAAGCCCAGACCGAAGACAAGCGGCGAGAAGAAAGAGCCCAACGTGCTGGGGGCGCCGGTCTACTACGACGTCTACGGCAACGTGCTGGGCAGCGGCAGCAACTCGGCGGTATACCACCGTCCTGAACACCACTATCTCAACAACCTCGACAGCCGCTACTGCAACATCTTCGTCGAGGGCGCCATGCTTTCCGGGCGCCACGATGTGGCCTTCGGCGGCAGCTTCACCTGGCTGCGCAAGCGCTGGGGATTCTACGGCTCGGTGCTCGGCGGTATACACCACACCTACCTGAACCTCGGCGCAGCGCTGCGCCTGTCGGGCTACCGGTCGACATTCGACTGGCAGCTCTACGGCGGCGTGGGCGGCGGCGGGCGCCATCTGGGCGGCACGGTAGGCGTGCGCATGGCCCTGCCCAAACGCAGCGGCGAGTTCTGCTGGACATCGGTGTCGCTGGGCTACGCCAACTATGGCGGCTACAGCTTCATGACGGCAGGCCTGAGCCTCGACCTCATGGTCTTCCCGGCGGCGGCAATCCTATTCCTGTAACGCTATGGCAGCATACGTGATAGACGAGGTGCGCGAAGAGCGCGAGATACAGGCCAAGTACGAGGAGCTGATTGCTGCCTGCCGCGAGCTCAAGCCCCTCACGGCCGACGAGGAAGCGCAGATACTGCGTGCCTTCCAGATAGCCAAGAAAGCCCACGCCGGCACCCGTCGCAAGAGCGGCGAGCCTTATATCTTCCACCCTCTGGCGGTGGCCCTGATAGCCGTCAAGGAGGTAGGCCTCGGCCCCATAGCCGTGGTCTGCGCCCTGCTGCACGACGTGGTGGAGGACACCGACATCACCCTCGACGAGCTGCGCATGGTCTTCGGCGACCGCGTGGCCGTCATTGTGGACGGCGTGACGAAGATAAACGACGTCATGGTGATGCAGCAGACCGACAGCAAACAGGCTGAGAACTACCGCAAGATACTGCTGTCGATGTGCAACGACGCCTACGTCATCTTCCTTAAGCTCTGCGACCGTCTGCACAACATGCGCACGCTGGGGTCGATGAAGGACACCAAGAAGCTGGCCATAGCGAGCGAGACCTCCTACCTGTATATACCACTGGCCCACCGCCTGGGCCTCTACGCCATCAAGACCGAGCTGGAGGAGCTGGTGATGCGATACACCAACCCCGACAAATACGCCGAAATCGAGGCCAAGATCGCCGCCACGGCAGGCACCAGCGAGAAGCTGGAGAAATGCCTCGTGGAGCCGGTGAAAAAGATGCTCACGGAGCAGAACTACAACTACACGCTGAAGACAAGGGTGAAAAGCGTATACAGCTGCTGGAAGAAGATTGAGAACAAGCACGTGGACTTCGACGAGATATTCGACCTCTACGCCATGCGTATCATCCTCAACGGGGTGCCGCGCGAGAAGGAGAAGGAGGAATGCTTCAAGGTCTACGCCCTCATCTCGGGCCAGTTCCCGACAAACCCCAACCGCTTCCGCGACTGGATTACCCACCCCAAGAACAACGGCTACGAGAGCCTGCAGACCACGGTGATGACACCCATAGGACGCTGGGTGGAGGTGCAGATACGCACCGAGCGTATGGACATCATCGCCGAGAAAGGTATGGCGGCACACTTCCTGTACAAGGAGGCCCACCCCGAAGAGCAGATAGAGAACAACCCCGTGGAGGAGTGGCTGCAGCAGATACGCACCTCGCTAGAACAGAGCGACAAGAGCGCTATGGACCTGGTGGAGGAGTTCAAAGAGACACTGTACACCAAGGAGATATACCTCTTCACCCCAAACGGCAAGACCATCGTGCTGCCAAGCAGGAGCACGGTGCTCGACTTCGCCTATGCCATACATACCGCCCTGGGCATGCACTGCATAGGCGCCAAGGTCAACGCCAGACCCGCGGCCATAGGGCATCGCCTGCACACGGGCGACCAGGTGCAGGTGCTCACATCCAAGAAGACCTTGCCACAGCCCGAATGGCTCGACGAATGCCAGACACCCCGCGCAAAAGAAGCCATCAAGGACTTCCTGCGCCAACAGAAAAAGGAATATGTCACCGAAGGCCAGCGACGACTGGCAGGATACTACGCCAACCTGCACATAAAGAATAACGCGCAGAACTTCGGACAGCTGAAGCGCTACCTCAACCAGAAGAGCGAGGTGGACCTGTACTACGACATTGCCATCGGCACCATAACGGAACACCAGGTGGCCGAATGCTTCGGCAAGGCCCGCCCCACGCCAAAGCTATTCTTCCTCGACCGTTACAAGGAGCTCTTCGAGGGCAACACCACGCTGCAGTCGATGCACAAGAGCGAGCAGCAGGCACACCCGTTCCTTCTCGACAATGAATACAAAAACTTCCCCACAGAGACCGCCCCGTGCTGCAAGCCAGTGCCTGGCGACCAGGTGATAGGGATAGTACAGGACGGCAAGATTATGGTGCACCGCACTAACTGCCGCGAGGCCATGGACGAGATGGCCAACCACGAGAACCACATTGTGAGAGCAAAATGGAGACCGGGCGAACAGTTGTCGCTGCTAACCGGTATAGCGCTGACAGCCATCGACAAAAAAGGGCTCCTGCAGGAGATTACACGCAGCATCTCCGATGAGCTGGACCTGAACATGAGGGCCATCACCCTGGAGGCGTCGGAAGGCGTGGCACAAGGCATCATCATGCTGTATGTGAACGATGTGGCCAGCCTTAACGGCCTGATTGAAAAACTGAAAAACATCGATGGAGTCGAAGACGTGCACCGCATCTGAGCAGGCTTTCCGCCGTCTCAGCGACATACTGGACACCCTACGCAAGGAGTGCCCGTGGGACAAGGTGCAGACCATGAAAAGCCTGCGATACCTGACCATCGAGGAGGTACACGAGCTGAGCGAGGCTATTGTGGCAATGGAAAACGGCGACACCGCAGCGGCAAACGACCTGAAGAAAGAATTGGGCGACGTGGCCATGCACATACTCTTCTACTGCAAGATAGCCGAAGAGCAAGGGCTGTTCTCAACGGCAGACGTATACAACACCATCTGCGACAAGCTGATAGACCGCCACCCATTCATCTACCGCAAAGACGAATACCACGGCGAAAGCTGGGAACAGCTTAAGATGCGCGAAGGGCGCAAAGATGTGCTGGAAGGAGTGCCCGCCTCGCTGCCGTCGCTAATCAAAGCCGTACGTATGCAGGAGAAGGTGGCGGGCATGAACAAAGACAAAAAGAAACCGGTCGCCCCTATGCCCGAAGGCAGTTGGCAACCGGCTGATGATACTTCCGAAGCTGAGTTCGGAGACTTGCTGTTCGCTTTGGTCGACTGGGCACGTTGTCACGGCATCAATGCCGACGACGCCTTATGTGGCGCCAACCAGCGCTTCCGCAGCAGACAAACTACTTGAGGCCAAGTTTCTTCTTCACCAAAGGCATGATGTCCTCGCCACCCTCGTCGTAGAGTATGGCGGCAGTGCCGGCATCAAGTATATAGGTGAAACCGTTCTCTTTGGCCACGTCGGCGATAGCCTTCTTGGCACGGTCGATGATGGGCTTCAGCAATGCAGCTTCGCGCTCCTGGAGCTGTTTCTGGGCGTTCTGCTGGAATTCCTCGATGCGGGCTGCCATGTCCTGGATTTCACGCTGTTTGGTCTGTCGGATAAGCTCGGTCCAGCCAGCCTGGTTGGCGACATAGTCGTTGTAGCGTTTCTCGGCCTCGGCCTGCATGGTCTTGAGGGTCTCCTCAAGCTCAGCGACTTCGCCCTGGAGGACGGTCTGGGCCGAGTCACGGCCCGGCATGATCTGCATCAGGTCGTTGGAGTTGATGTGGCCGATTTTGGCATTCTTCTGAGCCATGGCGCTGCCGCCGAAAGCGAGCAGGCAAACCATGATTGCGATTAAGCTTTTCTTCATTGTGTATCTGTTTATGTTATTGTTTTCTGATTGTCAACGCGTCTTGCCAAGGGGAGGCATGACGCTGCGCTGTGATTTGTCGTTGGCACCACGCATCTCGGGGTTGGTAGGCTTGAACATGTCTCTCGGTTTCTTTTCCTGCGATTTGGAGGCCTTGTCGGGAGCTTTGCCACCCTCCTGCTCCTTGTCGGCGCCAGCTGCACCAGGCTTGACACCAAGCTGTTCGAGCACATCGTCGCTGATGTCGTACTTCTTGCTGGCAAACAGCACCGTGGCACTGCCGGCTTTATCGAAGACCATGGCATAGTTCTTCTCACCGGCAAGACGTTCGATGACGCTGTAGACTCGGTCTTGAACAGGCTTGAGGAGCTCGGCGCGACGCTTGTCAAGGTCACCGCCGGCACCGAAATATTGCTGCTGAAGATTACGTATCTCCTGCTCCTTGGCACGGATTTCCTCCTGGCGGCGTTTCTTAAGGTTCTCTGGCAACAGGTAGCTCTCCTGCTCATAGTCGGCACGCATGGACTCAACCTCGGCAGCTTTGTCGGTAAGCTCCTTTTGCCAGTCGGCGACATAGCGGTCGAGGCGCTTCTGCGCACTGCTGTATTCAGGCAGAGACTTGAGCACATAGTCGGTGTTGACGACGGCGTACTTCTGCGCTGTGGCCATGGGGAGCATGGCAAAAAGGACGAGGGCTATGAGCAATCTGTACTTCATGGATTAATCAAGGCTTTGACCAATGGAGAAGTGGAAATGGCTGCCACCGTAAGCGCCGTCGAAGCCATAGCCCCAGTCGACGCCAATAAGGCCGAACATGGGCATGAAGAGGCGCACCCCGACACCTGCGGAATTATACATCTTGAAGGGCTGGAACTCGCTGATATCACCCCAGCAGTTACCTCCCTCGACGTAACCGGCCAACCAGATGGTTGCAGTATTGCTCTCGATGATAGGCTGGCGGAGCTCGAGGGTGAAGCGGTCAAACACAGCACCGCCACCGGTGGTACTGGCACCAAGGGAGTTGTTTTCATAACCACGCAGAGGCACCACCTCGCGACCGTCGAGCATCCACGACGAAAGACCGTCGCCACCAAGGAAGTAACGACCAAAGGGAGCGAGACCGATCTTATCGTTGTAATAACTCATGAAGCCAAAACGGAAGCGGGTGTTGAGGACGACATCGCCGACGAGGTTGACCATCCACGAACCACGCAGATTGACCTTATAGTATTCTATCCACTTATATTTCTCCTGCTTGTTGGCGAATTCAGTCTTGCCACTGAGGAGGGAATATGGTGGCGTGACATAGGCACTGACAGTTACCTCGGAGCCACTACGGGCATAGATTGGAGAGTCGAGCGAGTTGCGGCTTATAGTGAAACCATAGCTCAGGTCATTGGCAACACCATCGGTGAAAATATCAGTATTAAGGCTGTAGTTGTCGAGGGTATAGTGTTTGAAACTGATGCCGTGACTGACAATAAAATAGTCGTCGGGCCACTTGAGACGCTTCGAGAAGCTGACACCGGCACCGGTTATCTTCAAGCTATAGTATCGGCTGTCATCACGATTATAGTAGAAGCCATTGCTATAGAGGTTATGATAGATGGAACCAGTGAGCGACTGGGGCCTATGGCCACCCAGCCAAGGTTCGGTGAAGGAAGCGCTTAAGGAATAATAATGAGTACCATTGGTAACAGCATTGATACCAAGCTTCTGACCATCGCCGGCAGGCAGCGGAGCCCATGCGTCTTTGTTGAAGATATTGCGGACACTGAAGTTATTGAGCTGTACGCCAATCTGGCCAATCACCATACCGCCGCCGTAGCCGCCCTGGAGATTGAGCTGACTCGTGGAGCCTTCCTCTACTTTATACACAATATCAACAGTGCCATCCTCAGCATTCGGCTTGGGGACAGGCTCTATCTTCTCTTCCTTGAAGTAACCTAATGTGACAAGTTCGCGACGGCTGCGCAGAACAGCATCTCTACTGAAGAGGTCTCCCGGACGAGTGTGAAGCTCTCGCATGATAACCTTGTCGTTGGTAATTGTGTTACCCTCCACAGAGACATTACGGATACGTGCCTGCTTGCCCTCGACAATACGTATCTCTATGTCTATGGAGTCATTCTCCACGGCCACCTCTACGGGAGTGGCGCGGAAGAACAAATAACCATTATCCATGTACAAGGAGGTGATATCAGTACCAGAGGGGTTGTAGCTGATATTCATGTCCAGCTCCTTCTTGTTATAGGGGTCACCCTTGTTGATACGAAGTGCACGGTGCAAGATTTCATCACTATATACAGTGTTGCCACTGAAAGTGATATTACGGAAGAAATAGCGCTGGCCTTCATAGATCTTGACCTTGACTTTAAGCATATCTCGGTTGGCCTTTGCCGACTTGTCTTGAGGTACATCCCACACGGTGTCACTGATTATACGAGCATCACGGAATCCCTCCTCATTATAGTATGCAATGATCTTATCAAGGTCTTCCCGGAAGTCACTCTCAATATACCTGCTCTTCTTCCAGAAACCCTTGGTCCAGAACATAAGCTTCCAGAAGTAATGCACGTCATGGGTCTTCTCCATCTTGCTCTGTAACTTGAGGGTCTTGACTTGCTCGTTACCCTCAAAGATAAGACTGTCTATCTTCACCACATTGCCACGCTTGACGTTGAAAGTCACAGTTACACGGCCGTTAGAGTCAGGCTCGGTGGTAGGAGTCACCTCCACACGTGTATAGCCCTTGTCTATATAATAGCCTTTTATCTTGTTCACCGAGGTACGAAGCATGTTTTCCGTGACCACCTCTCCGTTGGCAATCTTTATCTCCTCACGTAATTTATCAGCCTCACCTTTCTTCACACCTGTAAAAGCGAACTTGTCCATGCGCGGACGCTCCTTGAGAATTATCTTCAAGAAAATTATGTTACCTTGGATACGGCTCACTCGGATCTGCACATCCTCAAACATGCCCTGCTTCCATAAGTTCTCAATTGCCGCTGAGATCTTGTCACCGGGCACCTTGATACGGTCGCCGACTTGCAATCCTGCGACTAATTGAACAACACGGGTATCGAAATTGTCTGCACCCTCATAGGAAATACCACCAATCTCGTATGTCTTGGGGGTAAGATAGTCTAGATCATATCCATCATTGCCACCAACAACGGTCTGTGCATTCAGAGGTACACCACTGAACAACAGCATGATTGCATATAGTAGCAGCCGTTTAGTATGTTTCATCATTTACACTTTGAAGTGTTATCAGACTACCTGATAACTATATAATAACTCACGTTGAGATAATTTATTATATATTAAGCGTAAATATTTTTATTTTTTCTCCTCCACCTGCGCCTCTGTCTTGCCAAAACGACGCTGGCGGCCTTGATAGTCAAGCACGGCCTTGTAAAAGTCTTCGTGCCGGAAATCAGGCCACAGCAGATCTGTAAAATAAAACTCACTGTATGCCATCTGCCACAGCAAAAAATTACTCACACGCAACTCCCCACCTGTACGTATCAACAAGTCTGGGTCTGGATAATCTCGAGTAGTCAGATATCTGCGCAAAGTATCCTCGTCAATGGCTTCTGGGTTTAGTCTTTCTCGGCATATCTGCTTCAAAGCTTCAGCTATCTCCCAACGCGAGCTGTAGCTTAGAGCCAGTATTAGTGTGGTACCGGTATTGGATGACGTCTTCTCTATACAGCCCATCAATACCTTTCGAGACCGCTCAGGAATGCGCTGCATATCGCCGATAGCCTGCAGCCTGACATTGTTGTCCATCAAGGTCTTCGTCTCATTGTGTACAGCCTTTATGAGCAATTCCATCAGGCCATCAACTTCCTCTTTGGGACGATTCCAATTCTCCGTGCTGAAAGTATAAAGCGTCAAGTAGCTCACTTTGAGATCTACCGCAGCCTCAACCGCAGCACGCACAGCCTCTATGGCGTTGTTGTGGCCAAAGAGGCGTTCATGTTTTTGTTTCATGGCCCAGCGGCCATTACCGTCCATAATTATTGCCACATGCTGCGGCACACGACTCATGTCTATCTGTTCCCTTGTTGTCATAAAAACTTATAATTTACACCGTTTAGGTCTCATCCATCCGAACATGGTCTCCAGACTTACACCTAAAGACACATTCATAAAAGCATACCAGTCTTTCAACGAATCATCACCACGTTTTATTCCGGCAGCATTCACATAACCAGCCTCAACCTCTCCGCTTCGGTCCGACAACCGCACTGCAACATCGCCATCTATAACTTCTCTCTCAAGCAGTGACGCATCAACATACGTCGTGCTTACATCGTCCAGATAATCTGTCCATGTCTTTCGGAAGCCATACTCTGCCGTCAGCGAAAACACTTTGCTTATCCTCCACTTAAACCCAACGCCAAATGGCATGCATAACTGTACCAAGGCATATGGTCTGCGTTCTGGGTAGAGCGATGTCCCCTGCCCTTCCGTACACAACGGTTGCAAGGCCACCCACTGCTGATCACCATCAGCACCAACACATAATGCCATGGGATTGTGGTAAAAGACGCCTATGCCACCAAAGATATATGGTGTCCATACCGCCTCTGTGGCACCCTGACCAAATGGACGGAAGTTAAATTCCGCCATCGCACACAACTCAAAGACATCGTTACGGAAGCTTAGGTTTCGCAGCTTGATATAATCTTTCTCACATGAGATACGCCCATACGAAGCATCAATCCGCAATGCCCAGCGGTTGTCAAGGCGCGTACGCAGGCCTATGCCACCAGCGGCATGCAGTGGCAACAGTACAGTCTGGTTGTTGAGGTCTCCTATATAATTCATTGCCCCACCACACAATACGACCTCACTTTGTCTCATAAAGTCAAAATCCTGTGCCACCAACGCCGTGGGCATCAGCACAACAAACAATAGTGTGAGCCTTATCTTATTCACCGACAGGCCATGTTATGGAGCGGCAGATGCCATCCACCTGCATCAAATAGTCACGCTTGTTGAAACGTGGGCAATAGACATATCCTGTGAGCTCAACCACCTGCTTACCATCAGGCGAAAGGATGCTATAGCTAACAAATGGGCCACCCATGAAGTCGCCAAACAGACGCCACAGGCCACGCGTCTCAACACAGTATTTCGCACCGTCAAGATCAACAACACGGCTCTCCAAGGCCACACGTCGTTCTGTAGCCATATAGCTACCCTCGGCAGGTCCTGGCACTTCCCTCTTCATCATAGTGTCCAGCCGGTTGTAAATCTTCATTGTATCGAATTGTTTCTCGTCACGGTATGGCATAACATTCACCAAGATACCGAGACCAAAATCCTTGGTCTCTTTGCGCAACCACACAAAATCACCGTCCTCTTTGGCCCAAGAGAACTCTTTTGGCAGTGATAACGTGAAGCCGTATTTATCCTGTACCCGCTTAACCAACTCATAATTACAATCTTTATCAAAAGCCTTTGCCATACGACGGTACTCATCCTTGTATATCTCTTCCAGTATCCGGCTTGAGTGCTTGCGAAGCATTTCGCACAGGCTCTTCTCGCTGGCAGCAGCAATGTCTATCACCGTCTGCGGCTCTGCCCACTGGTTGTGGTGAATGTAGAATTTATCTGGGTTTCCAGCCTTTACATCACAGATGACAATATTGCGGTGAGCCCTGAACATCTGTGTGTTGTGCAACGATGACACGGGTATATTCACAACGTCGAACCGTGGCTCGGGTTGTGGAAGTCCGTCTTGAGGTGCACGGAAGATGGAGTCTATGAGGGCTTTAGTGGAACCTTCATAATAGCCTTTGTCGGCAGCGACAAGCACTTCACATGTCTTACCTGACGAGCTGCGCTTGGTCAACGCCTTGGTCTCAGGGCTGTTGCAGCCTGCCAGAAGCAACACTGCCATCATTGCTGTCAATCCAATCTTTTTCATATTTACTTGTTTTTATGTTTCCATTCATGATACTCTGCTATAGCTTGTTCAATCGGCGTCTCCACATATTCCAAATCGCGAATCCCATGCGAGTTATCGTAAAACTCCCGCACCATGAGTTGCCTGACATTGGTAATGGATAGCTCCGTACGCGCTCTACACACGCGCCGTACTCCCCCTGCATACCCAGCACTACTTAGCACAAAATCTGGCAAAACAACCACCTTCTGCCTATAACCCATAACCCTTGCCTGCATCTCGTACAATTCTTTGATACTAAGACACCCACGGCTGTTTGTCACTATATATCGCTCTCCATTAACGCCTCTTGTCAGCGCATTAACCTCTGCCTCAGCAACATCCCGCACGGCAACAAATGCCTTCCCACCACTCGGCGCAAACGCAACTCTCTTGTTGTATGCTATTTGCAGCATCCTCCCCGACGAAGGCTTCACATCCCAAGCCCCGAGCATATAGCCCGGATTTATTATCACATAATGCCCGGTAGGGCTATTTAGCGAGGCATTCAAAACAACCTCTTCACCCATTTTTTTGCTTTGGGCATAATAGCTGCTCTTGAACGGCTCCTGCATAGGCTCACTCTCTGTAGCTGGTCTGTCAATGCTGCCATACCCTATGGTATTCACTGTCGATGTGTGCACTAACGTACTGATTCCATGCTCTTCCATCACACGTACCACCAGTTTCGGCAGGTCGCGATTCACTGGCAGGTAGTCTTCAAGACGTAGTAGCGACATATCTGTCACACCAGCGCAGTTTATCACCGCATCACAGCCTGCGGCGGCATTAAGCAGCTTCACATAGTCAAGCGGCGAACCTACGAAGCTATTCCACCCTCCTTTTGGCAGCTTGATACCGTCGGCACGTCGCACAACCACGTTCACCTCATGTCCGTTGGCCATCAACTTCTGCAACACATTATGTCCCAACAGGCCTGTCGCTCCAAGCAGCAACACTTTCATAACCTTAATAACGCCTATTCTCGTTTTTTATTGCTTGCCACCTACAATTTCCAACGTAGTTGCAGGAGCCATGTCTGTCGGGCAGGTCCCTCTGTCTGTGCGGCGCCACTGCCGATACTCTCCCTGTCGACATAATAGGTAACAGCATACTTGCCGGCAAGCATAAGCTTGTCACTGATGTTGTAGCGCAGCACCACATGCGCCCTCGCCCCACGGCCGTAGAGCATAGGCATACTCCAAGCATATTGCAGGTTGCTTTCGCTCAAATAGAACCGAGCGTAGTATCCGTTCACATCAAACCATGCCGCACCCATCGTCAGCTGAAGACCACCATGCGCATAGCGTACCGACTGTGCCACCAGCCAGCCACTCTGTGTTGTCGAACTCTCTCCTACGAAATGGGCATACATGGCCCTCGTCACAAAACGCCAGCGGCCAACCGTCGCCTTTAACTCGCCCTGGACCTGCCTCCTCACGGTCTCCTCGCCGAGATATAACGCACTGTCTATATTGGGTATATTCCTTTCCTTGAGCCTGTCATTGTAGCGCAGCGAAACGTAGACATTTCGCCACAGCCTGCGGCCCAGAACCACACGCAACCATGCCCCGGTTGACGGTCTGTAGCTGCCATATCGCAAAGAGCTGAATCGGTGAAGGTCGAGACTCGTCTGCATCGTAATTCCCAAAGGCAGCTGCATACATGCATCAACGGCGACACCCTGCTCTCCCTGAGTGTTACCCACTCCATATCCCTGGGCATGTAGGTTATGATACTCCGGATGATAGTATCGCCAGTTCACACCTAAGCGGTTGACCGACGAAGGCGTAAACGTGGCTCCTGCTATTGCCGCCGGATGCCCATCGCCATCCATTGCCGCCTCCCCATAGAGTGTCAAACGATGCCATTGCCACGTGGCATCCACACCTCCATTGAAAAGCCTCCGCCCACGGAAGCGTGTCTGGTTGTACACATAATCACGCGTCCCTAATGTGTCGTCAAGCATTGTGTATGCCGCCGTCACACCGGCAACAAGGGTACCACGACGCCACTCAACGCGTCCTCCACCGAGGGCCTCTCCCTTGACACGCGAAGCAAATGCCGAGAGATGCACACTTCGCCACAGACGAACCGTTGCTGCAGCACCTTCCTGATACTCCTCTTCATAGAAGACACCTGCCGGTCGCACACCGGTACCATAACGCTCTGGAGTGTTTCCGGTAACATTAAAGGGCTTGAATCCACTCCACATTGTCAGTCCCTGCCCAAACTGCAGCCCATAACGGCCCACAATAAGTTTCTCGACGCGTCCTATATCGCTGAGCATAAGGTGATAGCTATAGAAATTATGCTTACCCCACGCTTCGCCGGGATCCTTGTCAGCGGTGAAGCGCAGGCTTACATGCTCACGATACTTGTAGTTGTAACTGAACAAAGCATGCAGGTTGTCACCCTCATAGCGCCCGTCGCTGTAGCCTGCAGCCTGTTCCACCGTGCCGCCAATACCTGTGGTCACGGTATGATGCCCCTGCCACCAGCGTATCCTGCCATTCTCTACATAAGGTTCAACCTTGACCATAGGCGTCAGGAAACTCACAGTGACACTGTCGAATCCTGGCACCAACAACAACTCCTTGACCGAAAGCAGGTGCCCGTAAAGCATTATGTAGTTGCACAATGCCCTGTAGCGGAAGGCCGTCATCAACGGCAGCTGCCGCACAGCGGTTGTGTCGTTGATATTCACAGGCTCGGACATCAGCTGCATTATCTCGTCAACCGCAGCTGCAGCCTGTTCCTCGCCGACCTCTTCCTGCATCCACTCTTCCAATGCATCGTCAACCTGTGCCACAGCGCTCATCGGCACAAGCAACATCAACATTATGATCCACCTTCTCATAGCCATAGTGTCAACGTTGTCTGAGGGGTAATACCGAGCACACGATGCACAGCAGCACCTATGTCAACAGTCAAACGGCACATACGTACACCTATACCGAATGTCGCCGTCATTGGGTTTGTCGTCACACCGGCACGGAAAAAGAGAGCGCCTCGATAGTCATATTCCATGCCCATGCGCACGCGCATACGCTCCTCCTTCTCAAACCCTACAACAGTAAGCATCTGTGTCATGGGCCTATAGGCCATCTGGACATGCATCCGCCATGGGTTATTTTCAACCCACGGCTGCGTGCCCGCGACCATCGTGACACATACACGACTGCCTACAGCAGCCAGCAACGCAGCGCTGGCACCAAGCCATTGCTGCGCCTCGTAGTAGGCATCGTCTGTGCCCACATGCATATAGTGCGCAGCCACACCTGCCTTAAGCCACGACGCCACCTGAATTCCATACCCGACCACAGCCGTCTGCTCATGATATGCGGCACCACCGTGGTGTCGGTATATGGCTCCGAAAGTCCCTATGCGTGACGTGGGCCATACAACCGAGACTCCCTTGTCGGCCATATCTGCCAGCAGATAGGGTTGGCTATAGCTTACCGACACACGACGCAAAGTGTCGTCTGCCATAAAGCAACCACCCATGGCGCCACTACGGGCGTCATGGGCAGTGCTTGTGTATTGTCCGTAGGATGTGCCACACAGCGCCGTCAGCACTGCGACAAGCACTATCCTCGCAACGACGTCAATATTATTGCAGCTGGTCAAGTGCTTCAATGACACTGACATTCTCCGAGGTCATACGGGCACTGGAAATCACACCGTTAAAGGTGACGGTGGGCAGATAGGCGCTGAGAAGCGTAGTGGCACGCTCGGGAAGGGTGAGAAGAGCGGGAAGGCTCTCTCTCGTAACACGGAAGGCCTTTACATTCTGTACCTGACCCTGGATGCGGTTGCCAACAGCAGCCCACTCGTCAATGTGGATGTTGCCATCGTAGCAGACATAGAACTCATCCTCGCTGAGAGCAATAACCATGATGTTGGCAGGCTCGCCGGCAATCTGGATATTGGTGTTGGTGAGGTAGTAGTTCCAGTTGTTCTCGTTCAGACTATCAATGAAGCTGAAATCACCCTCCACCATCGGAATGCGGATGGCATAGTTGCCATTGTGGAGCTCGGGAGTTGTGTCGCGCAGGTTGATGCCGATCAACGGGAACTGAATCTCATTGTTGGAGTTGACAAGGACATCTTTCTCCGAGCCGAAGAACAGAGTGCCAAGGTCGACCTCATCGGTACCAACACCGACGCCGGTGGTGTTAAGCTTCACGCAGCAAAGACCGGAGTTGAACTTCACCGAGTCATTGCTCATGATGGTAGCGTTCTGATAACCACCGTAACCATTGTTCTGATTCGACGGGGTCAGGTAGATGTGTCCGAACAGGTCGGTGCCGGAGAGCTGGGAGATGTCGACACCCTCACCCTCGCAGGCGCTGAAACCCATCATGCATGCCACTGCAGCGGCGATAAAGAGAATACTTTTTTTCATAATTATACTATTTAATTGGTTAATATTGCGCTACTTATACTATACTTCCATTACACTACCTTTATGCAAAGGTATGATTTAAAAAGCAATAAAACAAATTTTTTTATCGTGGAGGCGAAAAAAACGCTTCTACTCCGCAGACTTGGCCTCGTTGCCGGCAGACTTCATCAGCGTCTTGTAGGTCTTCTCGGCGGCAAGCTGTTCGGCAGCCTTGATTGTGTACTCTACGGCCGACTGCTGCGGTTGCCCGTCGATGTTTACCCGGCATTCATACTCACGCCGCCCCGACTGGCCACGAACCACGCTGCGCACTATCTCAAAGGTCACCTTCTTGTGGTTCTTCTGCCCCCAGTCTATGAGCTTGCTCTTGAAATTCCACTCGGTCTGCGCCACGGTGTCCACGTCGATGTAGGTGCACAGCAGCTTTCTGATGATGATACGGCGTGTGAAACGGTAGCCCTTCTCTATGTATACCGCCCCTATCAGCGCCTCGAGGGCATCGCCTCCCATCGACTTGAAAGCCCCTTCACCGCCACGCTGGTGCTCTATGAGCTCCATCATGCCTATCTTCACGGCCAACTGGCCAAGGCTTTTGCGACTCACTATCTTGGACCGCATCTCGGTGAGGAACCCCTCGCCCTTGAGGGGGTACTTCTTATACAGATACTCGGCCACCACCGTGCCCAGCACAGCATCGCCGAGGTACTCCAGACGCTCGTTGTTGATACGGTGCCCCTCGGTCACGCTCGACACCGAGCGGTGAATAAAAGCGGTGTGATACAACTCAGTACGCCGGGGCGTAAAACCCAGCACATTCTTGAAGAACGCGTAGAATTCCGGACTTTCCTTCTTCTTGGCGAACAGCGGCACGGTTCAGTACTTTCTGAAGGCGAGACAGACGTTATGGCCACCGAAACCGAAGGCATTGCTCAGCGCGAAACGTACCTCACGCTCCTTGGCCTGGTTGAAGGTGAAGTCCAGCGCCGGTATCTGCGGGTCGTCATTGAAGTGGTTTATCGTCGGCGGCACAAGACCGTTCTTGATTGTCAAGATGGTGGCTATGGCCTCCACAGCACCGGCGGCACCAAGCAGGTGACCCGTCATCGACTTCGTGGAGTTGATGGCCATCTTGAAAGCATGGTCGCCGAACAGGCCGACTATGGCCTTGGGCTCCGACACATCGCCAATAGGCGTCGACGTGCCGTGGGTGTTGATATGGTCGACATCGGTGAGCTGCATGCCCGACTCAACGACAGCCTGGCGCATGGCGTCAATCACGCCGAGACCTTCGGGATGCGAGGCCGTGATGTGGTAGGCGTCGGCCGAGAGACCGGCTCCGGTCACCTCGGCGTAAATCTTGGCACCGCGCGCAAGTGCATGGTCCAACTCCTCAAGTATCAGCGTACCGGCACCTTCGCCGAGCACGAAACCGTCGCGGTCCAGATCGAAGGGACGGCTGGCAGTCCACGGGTCGTCGTTGCGGGTAGACAGGGCCCGCATGTTGCCGAAACCGCCGATGCCGACTTCCGTCACAGCACACTCGCTGCCGCCGACAACCATAACGTCGGCCTTGCCGAGGCGTATCAGGTTGAACGCGTCGCTGATGGCAGCTGCCGACGAAGCGCAGGCAGCCACGGTGCAGTAGTTGGGGCCCCGCAGACCGTAGCGAATGGCTATCTGGCCGGCGCAGATGTCGGTGATGACCTTCGGCACCCAATAAGGGCTGAAGCGCGGCGTGCGTCCGTTGGTGGCATACTCTATAATCTCGTCCTGGAGCGATGTGACACCGCCCATGCCGGAACCCCACACAACACCCGCGCGCGCTTTATCTATTTTTTCGTCTACCAGACCGGCGTCGTGCATGGCCTCGTCGACAGTCACCAGCCCGTAAACGGTGTAACCGTCGAGCAGGCGCATCTCTTTCTTGTCAAAATGGTTCAGCGGGTCGAAACCCTTGAGTTCCGCAGCAATGCGGCACTTGAACTTCTCGGCGTCAAAATGCGTTATTGGACCTGCACCGCTGACGCCGGCGGTAAGGCCTTTCCATAATTCATTGACGTTGTTGCCGACAGGTGTCAATGCACCCAGACCGGTGACAACCACTCGCTTCAACTCCATAATTCTTGGGGTTGGTTCTCGACTTTTTGTTGCTATTGAAAGGCTGAAACGGTGGAACCCGGTCTGGCCGCGCCCCATCGTTTCAACTTCTCAATAAATAAGATAAGAAGAGTTACTTCTTGGCGTTCTCAATGAAAGCGATGGCGTCGCCAACGGTGACGATCTTCTCGGCTTCCTCATCGGGAATGGAAAGGTCGAACTCCTTCTCAAGCTCCATAATCAGCTCAACGGTGTCCAGCGAGTCAGCACCCAGGTCGTTGGTGAAGCTGGCTTCGGGAACAACTTGACTTTCTTCAACACCAAGTTTGTCGGTGATGATGCTGGTAACTTTGGTTGCAATTTCTGACATTTTCTTCAATTTTTAAAGTTAATCTGGCTGCAAAGAAACAACTTTTTTCCGACATACAGATACATTTTAACATTATGATATAAACAGATTTCTGTTAAATCGCTGATACAAAAGAGCCTGTATTTTAAAATTTTTTAACTTTTCCAACTCCCTTATCTCCGTTTTTTCACCCTTCGACAACCTTTTTTTTCGTTTTTTTCCACCCCCGGCGTCAAATCTCGTCACCCTACCACCCGAGTCCCTTCGGCCCATCCTCGGCCCTCGGACGGTCTTCCACTGAAAAAATGCCGAAGAGGGGCCGTTGGGGCTCCGTAGGGACTCCATACCGATTTCGACCCAAAACGACCCCATGAAAGTACTTTTTTTCTCTCTTTTTTCGCCATGTCAAAAATAATGCGTATTTTTGCAACTTGTAACAATATAACTCAACAGCTATGGACACTCCCATAAGGCTTGCCATCCTCGGCTCGGGCAACGGCACCAACGCACAGCAAATCAGCGAATACTTCGCCAGTAGAAACGACGTGCAGGTGGCATGCATCATATACAACGTCAAAGACGCCTACATCGCGCAGCGGGCACGCAACCTCGGCATAGAGGCTCGCTACTTCGGCCGCAAAGACTTCTACGAGAGCACCGCAGTGCTCGACTATCTGCGTGAGAAACAGGCAGACTGGGTAATCCTTGCAGGATTCCTTTGGCTCGTACCTCAGAACATGCTCGACGCCTACCCCCAGCGCATCATCAACATTCACCCCGCCCTGCTGCCCAAATACGGCGGCAAAGGCATGTACGGACACCATGTGCATGAGGCAGTGGTGGCGGCAGGCGAGCACGAGAGCGGCATCACCATCCACATCGTGGACGAGGACTACGACCGCGGAACAATCTTGGAACAAGCACGTTGCAACGTAACACCCGACGACACACCAGACACGTTGGCAGCCAAGATACATCTGCTTGAGAAAGAGTACTTCCCTCGCGTCATCGACCGCACAATTCACGCCTGCTAAGCTATGCGCATAGCCATCAACACACGCCTGCTGCTGAAAGGCAAAATGGACGGTATCGGCTGGTTCACAGCCGAAACGGCTCGCCGCATGGTGTTGGCTCACCCCGAACACACATTCTACTTCTTCTTCGATCGCAAACCCGACAAAGAATTCATCTTCGCCGACAACGTGACACCTGTGGTGCTATGCCCGCAGGCCCGGCATCCGGTCCTGTGGCACATGTTCTTCCAATGGGCTGTGCCGCTCGCATTGAAGAAGTACAGGATAGACCTCTTCCTCTCACCCGACGGCTTCATCCCGCTACACCCCAAGGTGCCGACACTTACGGTGATACACGACCTCAACTTCGAACACTCCGACGGCAACCTCAAAGGGTCGCACCAACGCTACATGACGCACTACTTCAGGCGGTTCGCAAAAAACGCCACACGTGTGGCCACGGTGTCCGAATACTCGAAACAGGACATAATGGAGACCTACGGCATCGACGGCACAAAAGTCAATGTTGTCTACGATGGCTCACATCCAGACTATCGCCCGCACAGCGAGGAGGAAAAACAGGCAACACGGCAACTCTTCACATCGGGCTGCCCCTACATCATATTCGTCAGCACCATCCTGAAACGCAAAAATCTGGCCAACCTGCTGACCGCTTTCGAGCAAGTAAAGAACTTGGAACCAGGCAATTTAAAGCTCGTCGTGGTCGGCAGCAAGGTGTGGTGGCAGGACGAACTGGCCAAAGCATACGACAAGATGACCCATAAAGACGACGTCATCATGCCCGGCCATGTGGATGCCAAAGAACTTGCAGCACTGATGTCGGCATCAGAAGCACTCGTCTATCCATCATACTTTGAGGGCTTTGGCATACCTATTTTGGAAGCCATGTACGCCGAAACAGCCGTCATCTGCTCCAACACCACCTCAATGCCAGAAGTAGGTGGCGACGCCGTAATTTATATAGACCCGCATTCACCAGAAGACATGGCACATGCTATCAGCAACATACAGCAACCTGAAATTCGCAATACGCTCATAGAAAAGGGACGTCGGCAGCGCACGAAATACAGCTGGGAGCGAACAGCCAACCTGCTGTGGACAAGCATGATGCACACCATAGGCAAAGAATGAGACGACACTGGACATCCATCGTAGCATTTCTGGCGCTGCTCCGTAGTGCCGCAGCTATCGCCCAAGCACCTGATAACATGGTGTATAACCACTCGTTTGAAGACCACAGCCGGTGCCCGCAGAAAATCGACGCCCTGGGGGTCATGACAGAGGTCGATGCATGGTGGCAGCCCACCAAGGGCAGCAGCGACTACTTCAATGCCTGCGCCAAACGTGATTGTAGCATTCCTCGCAACAAAATGGGGGTGCAAGATCCACATAACGGACTGGCATATTGTGGCATATACTGTTCGCAAGAGAACTACCGCGAATACCTTCAGACACAGCTGAAACAGCCGCTCCGAAAAGGAGAGCGCTACCGCGTGAGTTTCTGGGTCAGCCTGGCCGACAAATCACCACATGCAGTGGCCTCACTCGGAGCATTACTTACGAAAGAAATGATTGCCGACACATCGTCGTGGGACATCCTGACAGACCGCGAAACGATAGACATCGACGACGCACAACAGCAGACAATAGCCACATGGCTACAACCACAAGTAACTAATAACAAGGACAGTATACTTGCCGATAGCAAAGGATGGCACGAGGTATGCGGCGAATTTGTGGCACAAGGCGGCGAACAGTATCTAACCATTGGCAACTTCGCACCGTTCAACCACTCTGCAGTGACGTCTACCGACCACGTCAACGCCGTGCTGCAGGGCGCCTACTACTATATTGACGATGTCAGCGTGACGCCTGTAGGACCAACCACACAGAACGTTGCAAAACATAACATGCCAACGCCAAAGACTGGTGAGGTAAAGACCTTGCAGGGCATCTTCTTTGCCACCGGCAAGAGCGACATTATGCCGCAGTCATATAATGCGCTGCAACACCTGCTGGAACTCCTGCGTCAGCACCCTGACGTGCATATCGAGCTGCGTGGACACACGGACAACCAAGGTACCGCCGACTTCAATATGCGGCTCTCTCTGGCAAGAGCAGAAGCCGTAGCCAATTACTTAATAGAAAGAGGCATCAACGCCCAGCGGCTCTCTACACAAGGCTTCGGCAAAACAATGCCTATAGACAGCAACGACACCCCCGAAGGACGTAGCAAAAACCGCCGTGTGGAATACCAGGTCATTGCGAATTAATCCTTACTCATTTATATAATAAAACAAAGGGGTTCCCGCTTGGGAACCCCTAATTCTATAGGCAACCTTATAACTATTCAATCACACGGTAGAAGCTGACGCGACGGTTGAGGGCGTACTGGATGTCGCCGAAGGCAACGCTCTTACCCTTATAGTCGGTCTCGATACGATCCTCAGCAATGCCATACTTCTTTACAAGGAGGCGCTTGACCTCGTTGGCACGCTTCTCGGAGAGCTTCATATTGTACTGGTCGCTGCCAGTGTAGTCGGCAAAACCAACAACCATGATCTTGACATCCTCGTTGTCTTTCATCACACGGGCGACGGCTTTGACCTTGTCCATCTCCTCGTCGGAGACGTTCCACTCGTTGACACCGTACTGGACGGAGAAGGGCATGGCGTAGAAGTTGAGCTGGTCGGCCTTGATCTGGTCGATAACGGCCTGCAGGCTGTCAGCAGCAGCGCTGTTACCCTTGCCCTGGTTGGCCTTGGCCTCGGCGAGCTGATCCTCAAGTTCAGCAATGCGATTCTCAAGTTTCTTCTCGTTGTTGCGGCTGGCGACAACCTGGTTCTCGAGGTTGTTGACCTGAGTGTTGAGGGCGCCGAAGTTCTCCTGGGTCAGCATAGCTTTCTGAGCGGCAACAGCCTGGTCAGCAGCGGTGACACCGAAGCAGTAATAGTAACCGAGACGGAAGATACGGTTGGTGTGGTGCAGAGCGTTCTTGAAGAAGGTCTTGGGCGACGGAGCATCACCGTTGATGTCATAACCGTACTCAAGGAAGAGGTGGTGAGACTCACCGAAGCGGTAGCTTGCACCGAGACCACCATCGAGGGTGATACCAACGGTACCGAAGTTGTTGGCGCTCTCCTCAGCATTGAAGCTGAAACCGAGGCCACCACCGCCAAAGATGTAGAGGTTGAAGCGGCGATCGGGGTCATAACCCATGATAGCGTTATTCAGCGAGAACAACATGTCGAGGGTGAGGGTGGCATGACGATCCATCATAGCGGAGTCTTTCTCATTGCCGGCGACAATACCCTTGCGGGGAGCACCAAAGCTGGGGAAACCGAAGCGGATACGCCAGTCGAAGGCGTGGTTCAACTTCTGCTGTGCGAAGATGGACATACCGGTGTTGGTGGACACGCGCCACTTGTCACCGAAGTTGAAGCCGCCCATGACGGCCTGGTCGTTGAGGTCTATCGAAGCACCGATTGACCAGTTGCTCCAGAAACCATAGCGCGGATACTCCGGCTTACCGTTGTTCTGAGCAAATGCATTCATGGAAGTCACTATGAGTGACATAACCACTGCTAATTTGATAACTTTTTTCAGCATATTTAATGTAGTTTTATTATTATTTACAATGATTTGTGTTACACAATTTGGCTGCAAAAGTACAAATATTTTTTCAATACGAGAAAATATTTTTTCATTCCTTCCGTTAATGTGAAGAAAATATTGCACTTACGCACAAATATTTTTTCGCAACTGCAACATTTAGCCATCAATATTTGAACAATTTATCAACAAAAATATCACGAAATGGACACTCTGAAAGCAAACATTAAACATGCACTCAATTGCATTGGAAAAGATGCTATCGACGCCCTCCTTCCCGAAGTGCTGGCCGCCAAGAAGCATCTTGTCAATGGTGATGCCGCCGGCAACGACTTCCTCGGCTGGGTGAACCTGCCGGAAGAACTGGACGCAGAGATGCTTGCCCGGCTGAAAGCTGACGTACAACGTCTGCAGAGCAAATGCCAGGTGATGGTTGTTGTCGGCATCGGAGGCTCGTACCTCGGCGCCCGTATGGTCATCGAGGCCCTGCAATCAGAATTCGCAGCAATGAATCTCGGCAACAAACCCTTCATTGTTTACGCCGGCCACACTCTGGGTGAAGACTATTATGCACAACTGCTAAATCTCTTGGACCATGTAGACTACACCACATGCGTCATATCCAAGAGCGGCACCACGACAGAACCTGCCGTTGCATTCCGCATAGTGAAGGCACACATGGAGAAGAAGTACGGGCACGAGGAAAGCAACAGGCGCATTGTTGCCATAACTGACGCCAAACGAGGAGCTTTGCACGAGATTGCCACCCAGGAAGGATACCCGATGTATGTCATCCCCGACAACGTGGGCGGCCGATTCTCCGTACTCACTCCCGTAGGTCTGCTTCCTATCGCCATGGCCGGCTATGACATTGACCGCCTGATACAAGGTGCACGCGACATGCGACGCATCTGCCTTGAAAACAACACGCTTGAGGATAATCCCGCACTGATGTACGCAGCAGTACGCAATGCATTGTACCGCAAAGGCATAAAGGTTGAGATGCTCGTCAGCTGCCAGCTCAATCTGCGCTATCTGGCAGAATGGTGGAAGCAGCTATACGGCGAGAGCGAAGGCAAAGACGGCAAAGGCATTATGCCTCACAGTATTACAATTACCACCGACCTCCATTCCATGGGACAGTATGTGCAAGACGGCGAACGCCTGATGATGGAAACCATGCTCCGTGTCAGCAAACCTAACAGCACAGTGCCCGTCCCCACCGACGAGCGTAACCTTGACGGCATCAACTATCTTACTTGCAAGACCTTAACGCAGATAAACGACTGTGCAGCCGAAGGAACCATTGCAGCACACAACGCAGGCGGTGTCCCCGTTATGGAACTCACTGTACCTATGATAGATGAATACTATATCGGACAGCTCATCTACTTCTTTGAGTTTGCATGTGGGGTGAGTGGCTACACGCTTGGTGTCAACCCCTTCGATCAGCCCGGCGTCGAGGCCTACAAGAAAAACATGTTCCACCTGCTCGGCAAGCCAGGTTTCTGATCCTTCGTCCACAGTTCATTTTATTTGTATACTTGCATAGCGGCACTTTTATTCCAACAGGGGTTAAGAGTGTCGCTATGCTATATCCCTCGTATACAGCATGCAGCGCTTCGATACACAGCGGCGTAGAATAAACATGGCAGACCCCGTAGGAGTTGCGAACGAAAACAGGAATCAAGAGCAGAGACCTTAGAACGGCAAGTCACCCACAGGCTCAGTGTCCTGGTTGAGGATGTCCATCAAAGGATTGTTGCGACCCATGTCGCCCTCGCCGCGCTGACGGTTGGAGAGGAGCAGCAGGTTGTCGGCAACAACCTCGGTGACATGACGTTTGTTACCCTCCTTGTCCTCCCAACTGCGGCTTTGCAGGCGGCCCTCGACATAAATCTGGGCGCCCTTGACAAGGATACGCTCGGCCACGTCGGCCAGGCCACGCCAGCACACCACATTGTGCCACTCGGTTATCTCAACGCGCTCATTGTCACGGTTACGTCGGTATTCAGTAGTAGCTAAAGGGAAGGAAGCTTTCTTCACGGGCATCGAGCCTTCGGAAGGGAATGTCACCACATCGGGATTCTTGCCTACATTGCCTACAAGGATAACTTTGTTTACTCCAATCATAGTCTGTTAATGTTGTTGTCAGTTCTAAAATTAGAATGCGAAAGTACATAAAAAAATGAAAATAGAGAAATAAAGATATTCACAACGACACTCTGCAGGTATATAAGTGTCTGAAAAAAGTATGTTAAATGGCAAACTGGTCATAATATTACTCATCTATATTTCAGCATGATATGAATAACAAAAAGTTAAAAAGTTTTAAAACTGGGGTTTTGAACAGAGAAAGTTTTTGCCATGTCGGAAAAAGGTAGTACTTTTGCACCCGTTTTCGCCCGAAAAAGGACGGAATAACACCCGAAAAAAACAACATAAAATTTATAGAGAAATGTCTAAGAAATGTGAAATCACCGGAAAGAAAGTAATCGTGGGCAACAACGTGTCGCACTCCCGCATCCACACCAAACGCACCTTCGCCCCCAACCTGCAGACCAAGAAGTTCTACATCCCCGAGGAGGATATGTGGATCACTCTGAAAGTCTCTGCCAAAGGCATGCGCATCATCAACAAGAAGGGCATCATCGCTGCCCTCAATGACGCTGCCGCCCAGGGTCACCTGATGTTCTAAACGTGAAGACAAAAAGTCTTAAATAAATCAATTATTAACCTTCAGGCCGCGAGCGCAAGCGAGCGAACCTGAAAAAACAAAGAAAGAGGTATTAGCAATGATCGTAGTTCCTATCAAAGAAGGTGAGAACCTTGAGAGAGCTCTGAAAAAACTGAAGCGCAAATTCGACAAGACCGGTGTGGTGAAAGAGATGCGTCGTCGTCAGCAGTTCACCAAACCCAGCGTCATCAACCGCGAAAAGCACCTCAAAGCCATCTACGTGCAGCACCTGCGTCAGCAAGAGCTCGACATGTAATCAGCGCACTCGCTCACAGCGAAGGAATCGACGCATTGAAACAGAAAGCCCCAGGCAATCGCTCGGGGCTTTCTGTTTCTATTGTTTGATGATTGAGACCGCGTGGCTGCTCCCGTCGGTAAACCTCACACGCACCATGTAATGCCCATTAGACAGATGCGACAAGTCAATCCGCGACGCAGCCTTTACACCTAACACACATGAGCCTGTAACATCGTACACGTCAACCGCCTCCACACAATCGGCTTGTATCGTGAGCATCCCTGACGTAGGATTTGGATACAGCAACATACAGCAGTCGGCAGGGGCCGATATACCCACCTGCGGGTTTGTGACAGTGAGCACCAATGTCAGAACGCTGTCGCAGCCATGCACAGTGAAGGTGTCGATGGTGTATACTCCACTTATGCTGTAGCTATTTCCATCAACCCACGTGTATGCGGTATCGGTGACGATGTCATAGGTACGGCTGAATGAGTTATGGATTGTAAGCACCAAGACCTTGACACTGTCGGCACCCTGAGCAGTCTCATACCTCCTCTCATAGATACCGGAGTTGTAGAATGTGGAGTCCTGCCATTGGCAGCTGTCACAGGCATCAACAACAAGGGTGTCATAGACAGGCAAAGGGGGCTGATTGTTGAATATGCCACGAATAAGGAACGTGCGCTTGCTGGTGGAAACAGACCATGAGGCGCCGTCAGAGCAGCCATAGGCAGCCTGCTGGTGCCCGCAATAGACGCCGGCACAAGCCGGATAGGTGATGTTGTCATTGTAGAGCACCAACCACAAAGGTTTGGTGGCATCGACGGCCAATGCACGGGCGAGAGGCACAGTATACCAACCTTCTGAAGCCGTGGTGAAAGAGAGTGTATCGGCGAGGGTCGTCACCGACGGAGTGGAACCACCATACACCATCAATCTGTAGGTGCCTGCTTTGAAATAGGCCTGCACCGCTTCAAGATAGCCGTGCCCAACCAACATGAAGGGGTCCAGCTTGATGCCCCAATAGAACGGTCGCGCCGTGCTGTAGCCCCATGCGTTGACGTAGACGCCATTGTCATAACCAATTGTATCACCCTGCACGGAATCATAGATGGCATAAAGTGTCCTGTCGCCACTCATAATCATGTCTCTGGGGTTGTAGCACATGCCGTCGCTCCAACGCGAGAAACGGTAGTGTATGTCTGACAAGGCTGTCAGCACCACGGTGTCGCCGTAAGCGTAGCTGCCACCTCCTGTGACACTGCCGTGCGAAGGATTGTCCGGCTGGGCTGTAAGCGTGTAAGTACCAGGGGAAACAGTGTCTGGCTGTATGCCGATAATGATCCTGTTATCCTGATTGTAATGGCTTGTGGCATTAGCGCCGTCACCGCCGGGGGCAGGATTAAGAGCACCAATCTGATAGTATGCATCACAGTATCCGCCCCAACCCCAGTTTATATGATAGTAGCCAGCATTATCTCTGCCGTCGCATACAAAAGCATGCCCGCCAGAAGAGTCACGACCGGAGACAATGACAGGGCGGTGGAAAGCCAACTCATTGTCAAGTAGTGCCCTCCATACCGAATCGCCCACAACCTCTCTCCTGACACTATGTAGCGCCTTATCGTATTTGAAATAGGTACGCAGTGCGCGTTCGCCGGTGACTGTATTCAAGTTATTGGACGATGTGGTTGTCGCTCCCGACGAAGAATATCCGTATTTCATCTTCACCGACACGCCGACGTGGAACACCAATTGCGCTACAGCGTTGATGTTCACGGTTGACGACGCAGCAGTCAGGGAGTTGGGCATATTAGCCCAGTCGTAGGTTGTTGCACCGAAATTTGCACTGACCGTCCCGTTGTTGGCATTGGAATAGCTGTAACTGCCCACACCTTGCACCGGATGATTCCAGTATTTCATCACTTGCGCCATAGCAATTGCCACACAGCCAGCCTTGGTAGCCCTGTTCAGAGAGTCGTGAGGGCAAAAGGTGTTATAGGGTGAACCCTGCTTCCATATAGTTGTCAGCATCGGCTGAACGACAACAGAATATACTGGCATGTCCGGGGTATTCTCAAGCGTGGACGTCCACTCGGCACGCACCTGCTCCGATGCCACCACACCATTCTTGCGCAACATGACAATCTCATCAGAATAGCCCAGGAGCCAGTCAGTCATATTCTCCGGCAATGGGGTACATACCGAAGCTGTCAGTGAGTAGCCCAAAATTGGGCGCACACAGTCATCGCCTGCCACCAGCACAAAGCCTCCATCCGCTCCAGCGAAGAGAAACATCTCCGGCAGCATGCAGTCCACCATCGTGAGTTGCCCCTTGAAGCCCTGCCTGTCCATAAAGTTACGTGCCACAATACCAGCTGTTTCGGGTGACACACTGGCGGCTTTCAAGCCTCCAGCCAACACCAACACTATTGCAAAAAAGGCGACAATCCTTTTCATAACCCTTAAAAATAGGGGGCATCTGGCGGATGCCCCCTATTATATCAGATAGTTAAACTAATAATTACTTTTTCTCGGCGGTAATCTTCTCAAGCCACTTGAGCATACCGAACATGACACACATAGCGATAACGCAAATGATTGCGAACACCAGCCAGCACATCCAGAGCTTGGGCATACCGTTGTAGAGGTACGGTCCAAGGAGGATGAGCAGGTTGCCGATGGCGGTGGCGCTGAGCCAGAGGCCTTGGCAGATACCTTGGATATGCTTCGGGGCAATCTTCGACACGAAGCTGAGACCCAGCGGGCTGATGAAGAGCTCGGCGACAGTGAGGAAGAAGTAGGTTACGATGAGAGCCCACGGTCCAACCTTAATGTCAAGAGGCACACTACCGTTGTAGGCTTCGGGCGAGTTGAAGCCGGCGACACTGCTCAATGCCACCAGGAAGATGTAGGCACAGGCGGCGATGGCCATGCCGAATGCAATCTTCTTTGGGGTGGAGACTTCCTTGCCGCTACGTGCAAGTTTGGCAAAGAGCCACATGATAATCGGGGTGAGAATGATGACGAAGAAGGGGTTGATGCACTGCATAATCTCTGGCGGGATGGCATCGTTCTGGATGAAGTCGCGAGCGAAGAGGGCCAGCGATTCACCGTTCTGGTGGAAGGCAAACCAGAAGAATACACAGACGCCGAGCACGGCATAGAGGCCGGCCATGCGCTGCTTGATTTCCTTGGCCATGGCGGCTTTCTCTTCAGCAGTGTAGGTCACAGCCTTCTCGTCAGCACTTGCGGAAACCTTCTTGACGGGGTTTGGCAGGCCTTTCTTGGTGCAGAGGAATATGGTGAGGGAGATGAGCATTGCAGCGACAGAGGCGATGAAGGCGAAGTGGACACCGGTGTTGAACACGGTGATATAGCTGTCGCAGAACTGAGTCAAATCGACACCCTGCGTGGCCAGTTCGGGCTGCTTGGCAACAAGCTCTGTGAGGTTGGCGATTGCCTCGGGCTTCATGGCATCGCTGTTGGCAACAAAGTCGTGGCAAAGCTTAGGCAGGTCGGCGTTGTAGATCATGTTGTGACTGTTCAGCCACCAGTTGCGGATAATGGGGGCGATGAAGGGGGCAATGACGCCACCGATGTTGATGAAGACATAGAAAATCTGGAAGCCTGTATCGCGTTTCTCTTTTGCTTTGGCCAGAGCCTCGGGGCCCTGCTTGGCGGCTTCGGCCTCAAAGTCGTCATAGAGCTGACCAACAACGGCCTGCAAGTTGCCTTTGAAGAGACCGTTACCGCAAGCGATGATGATGAGAGCCAGCATGGTGAGGACCATCACCCACGAGAAACCGTGTCCACTGAACACCGGCACCGAGAGGATGCAGTAGCCCACTGCCATAACGATAAGGCCGGTAATAATGGTGCCCTTGTAGTTCTTGGTGCGGTCGGCGATGATGCCACCGGGCAGCGAGAGCACATAGATGAGGAAATAGAACACTGCGAACATGATGCCGGCAGTCTTGTCGGGCACACCGAACTTGGAGCAGATGAAGAGCGTCAGCACGGCATTCATGATGTAGTAGCCGAAACGCTCACCCATGTTGCTCAATGCGGCAGGGATAAGTCCCTTGGGGTGTTCCTTCAGTGCCTTGCGCACATAGAAGATGATGAATGGAGTGACAACAATCAAACCCGCAACGAGCATAAACAGCGGGGTGTTGGCATTCCACAAGTTTGTAATAAACTCCATAGTTGTAAAGTTTTGGTTTATAATTTATTTAACTGATTTTAATACTTAGAGTGCCACATTATTAATGTGCAAAGTTACAAAAAAAAGTTAATTGAGCAAAAACATATGCGGTTTTTTTTGTATTTTTGCACACGTGAACAACAATGAAATCATAGCATATTCCGTTGAAACGCTGCTTGCGGGCGGCATCATCCTCTACCCTACCGACACCATCTGGGGCATCGGCTGCGACGCTCGCAACAGCGAGGCTGTGGAACGCATCTACTCCATCAAGGAACGGGACCGCAGCAAAAGCATGATTATATTGGTGGAGAGTGGGAAGTGGACAATGGAAAGTGATGACCGGCCCACAACCTATATCCTGCCTCGGGCAATATGGCACGACGAGATGCACATAGCTGTGGCCGACAACATCACCGCCGCCGATGGCTCACTGGGAATCCGCCAGCCGCGTCATGCCTTCTGCCAAGAGGTGATACGCCGCCTCGGGGCGCCGCTGGTAAGCACTTCAGCCAACCTATCGGGGCATCCGTCGCCACAGAAATACAATGAAATAGAGGAGGCTGTAAAGCTAAGGGTTGACTACTGCGTGCCGCCCCTTGAAGAATTCCTGTCCGCCGAAACGCGCGGCAGCCGCATTGTGAAAGTAAACCCTGACGGTTCCCTCACCGTCATCAGGCCTTAGCTGTGGCCACAGCGGCCACAACATCAGGCAGGCCGCAGTCCACATCCACCACCGTGCAGTCAGTGGCCGTAGAGGCCTCCAGCATGCTACCATAGCCCTGTATGCCGGTGCGGCGCATCTTGAGCACCGCCTCCTTGCGTGTCCAAAAACGCAGGAACTCCATTTCAGGGTCTGCCGCACGCCTGATAGCCTCCTGCTCCTCGGCAGTACAGACTTTTTCGATAAGCCCTTGGCTAACACGACGACGGCTCTCCACATCTATGCCCACAGCAACACCGTCGCCCACAGCAACAGCCACCGCTTTACGACAATGACTTATGCTTATGCACAACTGGCGGTGAGCGGGCAGAAAAGGAGCGCCATTGTCGGCATGCGACAACTCCGGCCGGCCGCCCACGAGCCGGCAAAGCATCTCGTAGGTTTGCGTCCGCTCACGCTCGCGCTGCGAGCCCTCGCCATGCAAAGGCTCAATCAGGTAGGTCATGCCTTGCCGATAATGTCGTAGGGCACCGTATCACCCTGCATGGGCGTGCGCGGCTCCTCGATGGTGCCGAACTGCTGCTCATACTTCTTGATATTGTCCGTCAGGGCGGCAACAGTGCGTTTGGCATGGACTGGGTTCATGATGATGCGCTGACGCACGGCGGCACCGTCGATACCGGGCAGTATCTGGGCGAAGTCAAGAATAATCTCCGTGGGGTTGTGGCTGATGACCACAAGGTTGCTGTAAATGCCCTGAGAGACCTCAGGTGTGATGTTCAGTTTCAGGTTCTGCTGCTGTTCTTTCTGGTTTGCCATATTCTTTATGTTTTTGCGTCTTTAACGAAGAAAGAACGCTTTTTATTGCATGTGGAGCCACTTTTCTTACCCGTTGGCCGAACATCAGCGGCTGAACCTCACCGACTTCAGCTCTGGAACGGCACTTGTACGGACCTCCCACGGCCCCTGTATCGCAACCCGCCCATGGACGGTCGAAGCAAGGCCGGAGGGGGGCCGAAGGGACTCACACGAAAACCAGTGCCCATAAGGAACGTAAGAAAAACAACATTATATACAACCCTGATTACAAGCCCGTTGACAAATACACAAAATACCGTTCCTGCAACGACACAAAAAGGCACGAAAAAAGGGGATCGCAGTGGTCGCTGCAAGCCCCTTGGCTATTGTTTCAGGGTAATACCCTCTTACTTCGCGTTCTCGGCGCTCATGGCTGCGGCACTGCCGACCACGAGATCCTGATACTCGCGCAGACCGGTGCCGGCGGGTATGAGGTGACCGACGATGACGTTCTCCTTCATGCCCATCAGGGTGTCGCGCTTGGCGTTGATGGCGGCCTCGGTGAGCACCTTGGTGGTCTCCTGGAAGGAGGCGGCGGAGATGAACGACTTGGTCTGCAAAGAGGCGCGGGTGATGCCCTGGAGCACCTGCTTGCAGGTGGCCGGACGTGCATCGCGCACAGTGACAAGCTTCTTGTCCTGACGGCGCAAAGCCGAGTTCTCGTCGCGCAACTCGCGGGCCGTGACAATCTGACCCTCGAAGAGCGTAGTGCTGTCGCCCGGGTCTTCGACATACTTCATGCCAAAGATACGGTCGTTGACATCATTGAAGTCGAGACGGTTGACGAGGTCGCCCTCAAGGAAGCGGGTATCGCCCGGATCCTCAATCTCGACCTTGCGCATCATCTGACGCACAATAACTTCGAAGTGTTTGTCATTGATCTTCACACCCTGCAGACGGTAGACTTCCTGAACCTCATTGACGATGTATTCCTGCACCTTCATCGGGCCCTTGATGGCGAGGATGTCGCTCGGCGTGATGGCGCCGTCGGAGAGCGGCGTGCCGGCTTTGACATAGTCGCTGTCCTGAGCCAGAATCTGCTTGGAGGTGGGAATGAGGTAGGAACGCTGCTCGCCGGTCTTGGAAGTGAGCGTGACCTCACGGTTGCCACGTTTGAGCTTCTTGGCGATGGAGACCTCGCCGTCAATCTCGGCGACAATGGCGGGATCGGACGGGTTGCGGGCCTCAAAGAGCTCGGTGACACGGGGCAGACCGCCGGTGATATCACCAGCCTTGCCAAAGGAGCGCGGTATCTTGACCATAATGTCACCGGCTTTCAGCTTCTGGCCTTGGTCAACACCGATGTGGGCACCGACCGGGAGGTCATAGACCTTAAGGATGTTGCCTTCGCTGTCGACGATGTTGAGGGTCGGGTTCTTGGTACGCTGACGGCTTTCGATAATCACCTTGTCCTGCAAGCCCGTCTGGGCATCGCTCTCGACACGGTAGGTGACATTCTCGATGACATTCTCGAACGATACCTTACCGGCAACATCCGAGATAATGACGGCATTGTAAGGATCCCATTCAGCGATAAGGTCACCCTTCTGCAGCTGCTCGCCTGAAGCCTTGTAGAGCTTGGCGCCATAAGGCAGGAGCGAAGAGAAGAGCGTGACGTCGGTGCGGTTGTCGACAATACGCATTTCTGCAGAACGGCCCATGACAACATGATAGCTGTTGCCCTCATTGTCTTTGTAAGGTATGGAACGAAGCTCGTCGATGATAAGACGGCCTTCGTACTTGGCCTGCAGGCTTGAGGTGGTACCGATGTTGCCACCGGCCACACCGCCGACGTGGAAGGTACGAAGGGTCAACTGCGTACCAGGTTCGCCGATAGCCTGTGCGGCAATGACGCCGACAGCCTCACCTTTCTGAACCATCTTGCCAGTGGCAAGGTTGCGGCCGTAGCACTTGGCGCAGACGCCATGCTTGGACTCGCAGGTGAGCACGGAACGTATCTCGACTTCCTCGATGGGAGAGTTCTCAATCTTCTTGCAGATTTCTTCGGTAAGCTCCTCGCCGGCATGGGCGATAAGTTCACCGGTCTGGGGATGATAGATGTCGTGGACAGAGGTACGACCGAGAATCTTCTCGCCGAGACTCTGGACGATATCCTCGCCTTTCTTGAGGGCGGTAGTGGGCAAACCACGCAGGGTGCCACAGTCTTCTTCGGTGATGATGACATCGTGTGCCACATCGACAAGACGACGGGTAAGGTAACCAGCATCAGCCGTCTTAAGAGCGGTATCGGCAAGACCCTTACGGGCACCGTGGGTGGAGATGAAGTACTCAAGCACCGAGAGGCCTTCTTTGAAGTTGGACACGATGGGGTTCTCGATGATCTCATTGCCGGCGCTACCTGCCTTCTGCGGCTTGGCCATAAGGCCACGCATGCCGGAGAGCTGACGGATCTGCTCCTTGCTACCACGAGCACCCGAATCGTACATCATGTAGATTGGGTTGAAGCCCTGATTGTCGGCCTTGAGCTGTTTCATCAACGTCTCGGTGAGCTGGTTGTTGGTGTTGGTCCAGATATCGATGACGTGGTTGTAACGCTCGTTATTGGTGATAAGACCCATGGCATACTGAGCCATAACCTCCTCAACCTCCTCGTTGGCTTTCTCAATGAGCTGCTCTTTCTCGGCGGGAATGATGACGTCGCCAAGGTTGAACGAGAGGCCGCCACGGAATGCCTGACGGTAACCCATGTTCTTGATATCGTCGAGGAACGATGCAGTTACAGCGTTGCCACATTCGGTGAAGATGTCGCCGATGATGTCACGCAGCGATTTCTTACCCATGACCTGGTTAATGAAACCATACTGGCTGGGTACCACCTGGTTGAAGATGATACGGCCGACAGTGGTGCGGAGGCGGTTCGTCTTAATATAATGGCCGTTGGCATCAACTATTACATTACCTTCGCGGTCACGTTTTACCTCATATTCCGTGCGGCTGTGCTGGGCAGTCTCGGCAGGACTGGCACAGTCTACGTCTGTGAGGACCTTGCCATCCTTATCCTTTATGACCTCCATGAAGGTCTTGTCGCTCTTGATATAGCTATACTCATCCTGGCCCTCGGGCAGCGGTATCTGGACACTGATGCAGGCATTCAGGTCGACACGCTTCTCGTTGTAGGCAATGATGACCTCCTCGGGAGAATAGAAACGCTGGCCCTCACCATGCACAGTCTCTGTGGCTGTGTTATGGCGCGGTTTGGTCATATAGTACAGGCCAAGCACCATATCCTGCGACGGAACGGTGATAGGAGCGCCGTTGGCAGGGTTGAGGATGTTGTGGGTGGAGAGCATAAGAAGCTGGGCTTCAAGTATGGCAGCATTGCCCATAGGCACATGCACTGCCATCTGGTCACCATCGAAGTCAGCATTGAAACCGGTACACACCAGCGGGTGCAGACGAATGGCCTTACCTTCAACGAGCTTCGGCTGGAAAGCCTGTATACCAAGACGGTGAAGCGTAGGAGCACGGTTCAGCAGAATCGGATGACCCTTTAATATATTCTCCAGGATTTCCCATACCACAGCCTCTTTGCGGTCAACAATCTTCTTGGCGCTCTTAACAGTTTTCACCAGACCACGCTCAAGAAGTTTGCGAATGACATACGGCTTGAAGAGCTCTGCCGCCATGTCCTTGGGCAGACCGCACTCATGCATCTTCAATTCTGGGCCGACAACGATAACCGAACGACCGGAATAATCGACACGTTTACCGAGCAGGTTCTGACGGAAACGTCCCTGCTTGCCCTTCAGGGCATCGGAGAGCGACTTGAGGGCGCGATTGCTTTCATTCTTGACACTGGAAACCTTACGGCTGTTGTCGAACAGCGAGTCGACGGCCTCCTGCAGCATACGCTTCTCGTTACGCATGATAACCTCCGGAGCCTTAATCTCCACGAGGCGTTTCAAGCGGTTGTTACGTATGATGACACGACGATACAGTTCATTGATGTCGGACGTGGCAAAACGGTTGCCGGCCAGAGGCACGAGAGGACGCAGATCGGGAGGGATGACAGGAATAATATTCATTATCATCCACTCAGGACGGTTGTCCATGCCGCGAGCCTGCATCGTACGTTGCGACTCTCTGAACGATTCAATCACATTCAGGCGCTTGAGGGCGTCCTGCTTGCGGGCAACGGCTGTTGCATGAGAGGCTTCGGCGCGCAATTCATAGCTCAGCCTGTCAAGATCAAGCTCTGAGAGCAGAGTATACAACGCCTCTGCACCCATACCGGCAATAAACTTATTGGGGTCGCTGTCCGGCAACTGTGCGTTATCGGCAGGCAAGGAATCCTGAATGAGATAATATTCCTCCTCGCTGAGCAGGTCAAGTTTCTGTACCGGCATCTCATTGAGCACAGCCTTACCCGGCTGCAGGACAATGTATTTCTCGTAGTAGATAACCTGATCCAGTTTCTTGGAGGGGATATTAAGAAGCGTTCCTATCTTGTTGGGCAAAGAGCGGAAGAACCAAATATGAGCAACGGGAACAACAAGCTCAATATGTCCCATACGTTCGCGACGCACTTTTTTCTCGGTCACCTCAACGCCACAACGGTCACAGACGATACCTTTATAACGGATACGCTTGTACTTACCGCAATGACATTCCCAGTCTCTGGTGGGACCGAAAATACGCTCGCAGAACAGGCCATCACGCTCTGGCTTAAATGTGCGATAGTTTATGGTTTCAGGCTTCGTCACCTCGCCATAGGAGCGACGCTTGATTGATTCAGGCGACGCAAGGCTAATGGTGATAGCATTGAAATCGGTTTTTAACTGAGTTTCTTGTTTAAAAGCCATGTTCTCTTTATTCTTATTTGGAACCTATTAATCAAATGTTACCTCAAGACCAAGGCCACGGAGTTCGTGAACGAGGACATTGAAAGATTCGGGGATGCCGGGAACGGGCATATTGTCACCCTTGACAATAGCCTCGTAGGCTTTGGCACGACCCATGACATCATCACTCTTCACTGTGAGCACCTCCTGCAGTACATGCGATGCACCGTATGCCTCGAGAGCCCAAACCTCCATCTCACCGAAACGCTGACCACCAAAGTTGGCTTTACCACCGAGCGGCTGCTGAGTAATCAGTGAGTATGGACCTATGGAACGGGCGTGCATCTTGTCATCAATCATATGATGCAGCTTGAGGTAGTAGATATAGCCAACAGTAGCAGGCTGGTCAAAGCGTTCACCGGTCTCGCCGTCGTAGAGGTAAGTACGGCCATTCTCAGGCAGTCCTGCTTCACGCATGTAGCCATTGATCTGTTCCAGAGTGGCACCGTCGAAGATGGGGGTCTTGAAGCGTTTACCGAGCTTCTTGCCTGCCCAACCAAGGACTGTCTCATAAATCTGTCCGAGGTTCATTCGAGAAGGCACACCGAGGGGGTTCAGCACGATGTCAACAGGTGTTCCGTCAGCCAAGAACGGCATATCCTCTGCACGCACAATCTTGGAAACGATACCCTTGTTACCGTGACGGCCGGCCATCTTGTCACCTATGCGCAATTTGCGCTTCATGGCGATATAGACCTTGGCCATCTGAACAATTCCGCTGGGCAGGTCGTCACCGACGGTTAAGGCAAACTTATTGCGCAAGAAACGACCGTTAATCTCACGGAACTTGATATTATAATTGTTGAGCAGCTCTTTAATAAGAGCATTGGTCTCCTTGTCTGTGGTCCACTTGTTGGGGCTCACCTCGGTGTAGTCAATTGCCTTAAGGGTCTTGGCAGTGAATTTTACCTTCTTGGGGATAAGCTCCTCACGATGATTGGTATAGACACCGTTGGAGACCTTGCCGTTCAGGATTACCAACAATTGGGCGATGAGTTTTTCCTTCAACTCCTCGCACTCAAAGCGGAATTCCTCTTCAGGCTTTGCCAACAACTCTTTTTCTTTGGCACGGGCTTTACGGTCACGCACCACACGGGCAAAGAGCTTCTTGTCAATAACAACACCGTGCATTGAAGGTGGCACCTTGAGTGATGCATCCTTGACATCTCCGGCTTTCTCACCAAAGATGGCACGCAGAAGCTTCTCTTCAGGCGTCGGGTCAGACTCGCCCTTCGGGGTAATCTTACCTATGAGGATGTCACCCTCTTTAACCTCGGCACCAATACGTATAATACCGTTTTCATCGAGATCCTTGGTGGCGTCGTTGCCTACATTGGGGATATCACGAGTGAGTTCCTCGTTGCCACGCTTGGTCTCACGCACTTCGAGAGTAAACTCTTCAACATGGACCGACGTGTAAATATCTTCACGAACCACACGCTCGGAGATAACGACAGCATCCTCGAAGTTATAACCCTTCCACGGCATGAATGCAACCATCATATTGCGACCCAGAGCAAGTTCACCTCCCTGTGTAGCATATCCTTCGCAAAGCACCTGACCCTTCTTGACTTTGTCACCCTTCTTCACAATAGGACGCAGGTTGATAGCGGTGGAGTGGTTTGTACGCTGATATTTTGTCAGCTTGTATTCTTTAATATCGTCATCAAACGAGACTAACCGCTCTTTCTCGGTACGGTTGTGGCGGATAACGATCTTGGTGGAGTCGACATACTCGACAACACCGTCTGCTTCTGCATTGAGCAGCACGCGGCTGTCATGAGCCACAGCTTCCTCGATACCTGTTCCAACAATGGGTATTTCGGGGTTGAGCAGCGGCACAGCCTGACGCATCATGTTCGAGCCCATCAACGCACGGTTTGCGTCATCATGCTCAAGGAACGGAATAAGCGATGCTGCTATTGATGCAATCTGGTTTGAAGCTATATCAATAAGGTCTATCTCCTCAGGCGCAACGATGGGGAAGTCAGCCTGACGACGTGCTTTGACACGCGGCACGGTGATATGACCCTCTTCGTCCTGCGGTGTGGTAGCCTGGGCCACAGTTTTGTTCTCCTCAGCCTCTGCCGAAAGGAAGACCGGGGGCTCGTTGAGCATTACCTGTCCGTTGACGACACGCTGATACGGAGTCTCTATAAAACCAAGCTCGTTAATCTTTGCATAGACACAGAGCGAGGAAATAAGGCCGATATTGGGGCCTTCAGGCGTCTCAATTGTGCAGAGACGGCCATAGTGGGTATAATGGACATCTCGGACCTCGAAACCTGCACGCTCACGCGACAGACCGCCAGGACCGAGAGCTGAAATACGACGCTTGTGCGTCAGCTCTGCCAACGGGTTGGTCTGATCCATAAATTGGCTCAACTGGTTGGTGCCAAAGAATGAATTGATGACCGAAGACAGAGTCTTGGCGTTGATAAGCTCTGTGGGCGAGAAAAGCTCGTTATCTCGCACATTCATACGCTCACGTATCGTACGGCTCATACGGGCAAGTCCAACGCCAAACTGGTTAGACAACTGCTCGCCTACAGTACGGATACGACGGTTCGACAAGTGGTCAATATCGTCCACTTCTGCCTTTTGGTTGATAAGCTCAACCAAGTACTTGATAATTGAGGTAATGTCTTCCTTGGTAAGGACACGCACATTGTCGGGAACATCAAGCCCAAGTTTTGTGTTAATCCTATAACGTCCTACATCACCTAAATCATAACGTTTCTCCGAGAAGAACAACTTCTCAATAATGCTACGTGCCGTCTCTTCGTCTGGCGGCTCGGCATTGCGCAACTGCCTGTAGATATACTCACATGCCTCTTTGGCATTGTTGGCAGTGTCTTTCTTGAGGGTATTGTAGATTACCGAATAATCAATACCATCCTTGTCTTCTGTCTTGATGAGGATAGACTTCACATCAAGCGAGAGTATCTTTTCGATATGTTCCTCTGTAAGCTCTACGTCACGCTCAATGACGACTTCCGTACGCTCCATGGAAACGACCTCGCCGGTATCCTCATCAACGAAATCTTCAGTCCAAGCCTCGACAACACGGGCTGCAAGCTGCTTGCCGATAACCTTTTTCAGGTTATTGCGAGTCACCTTGACTTCCTCTGCCAACTCAAAGATATCAAGAATATCCTTGTCCGACTCATATCCGATGGCACGCAACAAAGTAGTTATCGGGAGTTTCTTCTTACGGTCGATATAAGCATACATCACATTGTTTATATCGGTCGTGAACTCCATCCAGGAACCCTTAAACGGTATGATACGTGCCGAATAGAGCTGTGTACCGTTGGAATGGAACTGGGTGCCGAAGAACACGCCAGGCGAACGATGCAACTGCGACACAACAACACGCTCTGCACCGTTGATGACGAAGGTACCCTTCGGGGTCATATACGGTATCATGCCTAAGTAGACATGCTGCTCTTGTGCTACGAAATCCTCGTTCTCGGGGTCTTTGCAGCTCAACTTCATCTTGGCTTTCAGGGGCACACTGTATGTGAGGCCACGCTCAATGCACTCCTCTATGGTATAACGAGGAGGATCGATGTAATAATCCAAGAATTCAAGTTCAAAATTATTTCGCGCATCCGTGATGGGGAAATTCTCTTTAAATACCTTGAACAGACCTTCATCAAGGCGGTTGTCAGGGTTGGTCTCTATCTGGAAAAAGTCTTTGAACGACTTGACCTGAATGTCGAGAAAATCCGGGTAATCAAATTTGCGTACCGACGCGAAATTTACTACTGTGGGTTCTTTCTTTGCCAAGGGACTGAATGATTAATCTTTTTCTATTACTTATCGCAGTTGAAGGAAGCGTAACCCATATTAGGGCTCGGAGTGTTTCTACGGGTGGAAACTACATTCCACGGCAACAAGGAATAGGCACTCCGGTCATCGCCGGAGGCCCTATTCCTCGTATTTATGAGAAGGTGGGTAACCTTACTTGATCTCGACTTCGGCACCAGCCTCTTCGAGAGCTTTCTTCAGGCTCTCAGCCTCGTCCTTCGACACGCCTTCCTTAACGGGCTTGGGGGCGTTGTCAACCAGCTCCTTGGACTCCTTCAGACCGAGGGAGGCCATATCCTTGACGGCCTTCACAACACCAAGTTTCTTGGTCTGATCGGGAACACCCTTCAGGATAACGTCGAAGGAGGTCTTCTCCTCAGCGGCGGCGGCGCCAGCAGCGGCGGGGCCAGCGGCAACTGCGACAGCAGCAGCGGCGGGTTCAATGCCGTACTCCTCTTTCAGGACGTCAGCGAGTTCTTTAACTTCCTTAACGGTAAGGTTAACCAGTTCTTCAGCGATAGCTTTAATGTCTGCCATGACTATTTGTTTTTTAATGTTTTACTTTTTGTTTATTATTGTTCTTGGACCTCTTTTAAAGGCTGGCCCGATCCTTTCTTGCGCTTCGGCCTTAGGCCTCACGCTCCTCCAAAGTTTTCAGTACACCGGTAATGGTATTGCCACCCGACTGCAGCTGCGACATAACGTTCTTGATGGGCGACTGCAGCAGAGCCACGACATCGGCGATGAGCTCGTTCTTGCTCTTGATGTTGACCAAGGCGTCGAGGTTCTCGTGACCGATATAGAAGCACTCTTCGACATAAGCACCTTTGAGGATAGGCTTCTCAGCATTCTTCTCGGCGGTGCGGAAGCTCTTGATGAGCTTGGCGGGTGCATTGTTGGTGTTCGAAAGCATTATGGCGGTTTCACCCTTGATCACAGGGAACAGCTCGGAATAGTCGAAACCCGACTTCTCGAGAGCCTTGATGAGAAGAGTGTTCTTAACAACCTCCAGCTTCACCTCGTTGCGGAAGGCGGCACGACGCAGCTTGCTGGTCTGCACCGAGTTCAAGCCTCCGATGTCTGCTATATAGAGACTGGGATAGGCCTTAATCTCTTCGCACAGGGCGTCGATGTGCTGGTCTTTCAGTTCTTTTCTCATAATGTTTCTTACGTTTTTAAAAGGTTACAGCGTAGCGGCTTTGGTGTCAACTTTCACACCAGGGCTCATGGTGCTGCTGATGGCGATGCTCTTCACATACGTACCCTTGGCGGCACTCGGTTTGAGCTTCATGATCATCTGGAGCACTTCCTTGGCGTTCTCAACGATCTTCTGGTCGTCGAAGGAGCACTTGGCCACAGCGGTATGGATGATACCGAACTTGTCGACCTTGAAGTCGATCTTACCGGCCTTGGCTTCCTGGACAGCCTTGCCAACTTCCATCGTAACAGTGCCGGTCTTGGGGTTGGGCATCAGGCCACGGGGACCAAGGATGCGGCCGAGAGCACCAATCTTGGGCATGCAGCTGGGCATGGTGATGATGACATCAACATCCGTCCAACCACCCTTGATCTTGGTGATGTACTCGTCCAAGCCATAGTAATCGGCACCGGCAGCCTTTGCCTCCTCCTCCTTGTCGGGGGTGCAGAGCACGAGGACGCGGACGGTCTTACCCGTGCCGTGAGGCAGGGTGACGCTGCCGCGCACCATCTGGTTGGCCTTGCGGGGGTCAACACCCAGACGCACATCGATGTCGACAGAAGCGTCGAACTTCGTGAAGGTAATGTTCTTCACAATGCTCACAGCCTCTTCGAGGGAGTAGACTTTGCTGCCATCAAATTTGGCAACAGCCTCTTTCTGTTTCTTGGTAAGTTTTGCCATTTCTTTCTGTTTTTGTGGTCACCGCACTTTCGCTCGCGCTACTTATGCTACCACTGTTACTAACTTCTTTTACTTCTTCAAGGGATTCTCACCCGTAACGGTGATACCCATGCTGCGGGCAGTGCCTGCCACCATGCTCATTGCGCTCTCAACCGTGAAGCAGTTGAGGTCCGGCATTTTGGCCTCGGCAATCTGGCGCACCTGCTCCCAAGTGACGGAGGCTACCTTCACGCGGTTGGGCTCGCCGGAGCCTTTCTGCGCTTTGGACATCTCCTTCAACTGGACAGCAACAGGAGGAGTCTTAAGAACAAAGTCAAAGGACTTGTCCGTGTACACGGTGATGATGACAGGCACAATCTTGCCGGCCTGGTCCTGTGTACGGGCATTGAACTGCTTGCAGAACTCCATGATGTTCACACCCTTGGCACCCAGAGCGGGTCCCACGGGAGGAGCGGGGTTGGCAGCACCGCCTTTGATTTGCAGCTTAATCAATCCTGCAACTTCTTTTGCCATTGATTTACTGTTTTAATAGGTTAGTTGATTGTGTTACTGGTCTTTCTCAACCTGCGAGAAACTGAGCTCGAGGGGTGTCTTGCGACCGAAGATCTTGACAGTTACCTTCAATTTCTTCTTGTCTTCGTTCACCTCCTCGACAACACCGACAAAACTGTTGAACGGTCCGTCGATGACCTTCACATTCTCGCCCACAATGAAACGGTCCATCATCTCGGCTCCGTCCACGTTCTCGTCCATCTTGCCAAGGATACGGTTCACCTCGGCCTGACGCATCGGTATCGGCTTGCCTTCGCGCTCACGAAGGAAGTCGAGCACATTGGGCAGATTCTGGATGACGGGGATGATCTCGTCGCGCAGGTCAGCCTCGATGATGACATACCCAGGGAAGAAGTTACGCTCTTTGATAACCTTCTTGCCGTTGCGTATGGCCACCACCTGCTCGGTAGGAATCAGCACCGTGGGCACATCGTTGCTCCAGCCTCTTTTGGCCATCTCGCTTTCGATATACTCTTTGGCTTTCTTCTCCTTGCCGCTGATTGCCCTCACGACATACCATTTTTTCTCCTGCTGTTCCATTGCTGTTGGTTAATAAAGGACAGTGAAAATATACGTTTATCCTCTCTTTGTTACCACACCCGTACATTCCCCGCGACGGCAGACTCAAAAGAATGAGTTTTGGGAAGCAAGGCTGCCGATGCTTTGGGATGGGGCATGACGTGCGTCTTATCCAAAGATCGAATAGAAGTATCCAAGTAAGCCTTTCCAGCCCCACGGCTGAACGCCGAAGACGACGTCCATGATCAGGACTATCACGGCGATGACAAGAGCTGCTACAGCAACCACAACGGCGCTGCTCTGCAGTTCCTTGAACGAAGGCCACGACACTTTGTGCACCAGTTCGTCGTAGCTCGACTTCACATATTCACCAAACTTTGACATTGTCTGTTGTTACTAAACTAGTTTGTACTTTCTTTTTTCTTAGCTGGCAGGGGCAGAGAGAATCGAACTCCCAACCACGGTTTTGGAGACCGCCATTATACCATTTAACTATGCCCCTGTAAAGGTTATTGGTTAAAGGTCTATAACCCATAACCAATAACCCATAACCTCTAATTATTCGAGAATCTTGGTCACCTGACCCGAACCAACGGTGCGGCCACCCTCGCGGATAGCGAAGCGCAGGTTCTCGTTCAGAGCGATGTCGGCGATAAGCTCGACGGTGATCGTCAGGTTGTCGCCAGGCATGACCATCTCGCGGCCCTCGGGCAGGCTGATGGTACCCGTCACGTCAGTGGTACGGAAGTAGAACTGCGGACGATAGTTGTTGTGGAACGGAGTGTGACGGCCGCCTTCCTCTTTCTTCAGGATATAGACAGCAGCCTCGAATTTGTGGTGAGGTTTCACCGAGCCGGGCTTGGCGATAACCATACCGCGACGGATCTCGTTCTTGTCGATACCGCGGAGCAGCAGACCCACGTTGTCACCAGCTTCACCCTCGTCGAGGATCTTGCGGAACATCTCAACGCCAGTCACAGTGCTCTTCAGCTTCTCGGCACCCATACCGATGATGTCGACGGCGTCGCCGGTGTGGATAACACCAGTCTCGATACGGCCGGTGGCAACGGTGCCACGACCGGTGATGCTGAACACGTCCTCGATGGGCATCAGGAAGTCTTTATCTTTCTGACGGACAGGTTCGGGAATCCAGTTGTCGACGGCATCCATCAGCTCTTCAACAGCCTTGACACCGCTGGCTTCGCCGTTCAGGGCGGCGAGGGCGGAACCACGGATGATGGGGATATTGTCGCCATCAAAGTCGTAGGAGCTCAGGAGCTCGCGGATTTCCATCTCGACGAGGTCGAGCAGCTCGGGATCGTCAACAAGGTCGCACTTGTTCAGGAACACAACGAGCTGGGGAACACCAACCTGACGGGCGAGCAGGATGTGCTCACGGGTCTGGGGCATGGGACCGTCGGTGGCGGCCACAACGAGGATAGCACCGTCCATCTGGGCAGCACCGGTAACCATGTTCTTCACATAGTCAGCGTGACCGGGGCAGTCCACGTGGGCATAGTGGCGGGTCTCAGTCTGATACTCGACGTGAGCGGTGTTGATGGTGATACCACGCTCCTTCTCTTCGGGAGCGGAGTCGATAGAATCAAAGCTTTTCACCTCGGAAAGGCCCTTCTCGGCGAGAACCTTGGTGATAGCAGCGGTGAGGGTGGTCTTACCGTGGTCAACGTGGCCGATAGTACCGATGTTGACGTGCGGTTTAGAGCGATCGAATTTTTCTTTTGCCATTTTTAATACGTATTAAATGTTAACAATAATATTAATTCACGTTCAAAGAGGGCGTGCCTATGGCATTCGTCCTCGTTTTTTGTTTGTTCCCTTCATGTTTTCGGCATGAAAAGAGAGCCACAGACGAGAGTCGGACTCGTGACCTCTTCCTTACCAAGGAAGCGCTCTACCACTGAGCTACTGCGGCTTGTTTCTTTCGCACTCTCTCTTTTTGAGTACCTTGCTTTTTCGAAGCGGGGTTTTGGCTTTCGTTCCTCTCTCCGCTCTTGTTTGGAGCGGAAGACGGGGCTCGAACCCGCCACCTATAGCTTGGAAGGCTATCGCTCTACCAAATGAGCTACTTCCGCCTGTTGAAGTATTGGCATTTCGTGGGGGAGGGTGGACTCGAACCACCGAACTCTTCCGAGGACAGATTTACAGTCTGTTGCAATTGCCGCTATGCGACTCCCCCAATATAGTTGTCCGACTGCTCAGTTTTCCGAGGGTCGGACCTCGAGCCGATGAAGGGACTCGAACCCCCGACAGGCTGATTACAAATCAGCTACTCTACCAACTGAGTTACATCGGCTTCTGTCAACTTTTCAAACAACTCTTTGTTCTCGTTTTGAGGCTGCAAAATTACTACTTTTTCTGAAACCTGCAAAGTTTTTTTTCGAAAAAACACACCTACTGTTTATAATTTGTTGAAAAATAACAATCTAATCACCAAACTTTTTTTCTCCTCAAACCTCTCGCACCCCGTTTTTCCCCCACTTTAACACCTCCGAAACAGTCGTTTTGACACCTTTCCACAGGAGAAAAAGACAAAAATCATCTAAATTACTATAAACCAACATCGTCTGTTTTTCGGTTGTTCTATGGCTGTTTAACGGTTGTTTAACGGAAAAAGGCGTTAAACAACCGTTAAACAGACGTCGAACACCCGTCGAACACCCGTCGAACAATAGGTGTTGTTCCTACTGTTTTATAAAGAAAGGGCGGCTCACTGAGCCGCCCTTTGAAGTTACCGCGCCGATGGCGCTACAGTTATTTCACTATCAGCTTGCGCACGGCGGTGGTGTTGCTGCCGGTGACGCGCACGAAATAGGCACCCTTGGCGAGGGCCGAGACGTCGACGGTCATGCGCACGTCGATAACCTGCTCGCTGTACACCTTGCGGCCGTTGAGGTCGATGATGCTGACGAGGGCGGCGTCCTCAACACCGGTGAGGTCGATGGTGACCGTGGTGGTGGCGGGGTTGGGATAGAGGACGAAGCTGTTGTAGCTGTCCACACCCTCGATACCCTGGCTGGGAACGGTGTCGGTGGTGAAGGTGACCGGAGCACTCCACTGCGAGCTGGGCTCAAAGCCCGCACCACAGAGGGCACGCACACGGGCGCTGTAGCCCATGTTGGGCAGCAGGTTGATGAGGGTGTGCGGGTTGGAGGTAGTGGTGATGGTGGTGCTGCCGCTGACATTGGAGAGCTCAATCTCCCACGTGTCGGCGGTGGAGTTCCAACTGAGGGTGGCGGTG